>Ga0247611_10000181_pt1 | contig 129931 bp, 100 predicted proteins | sample 177DNAGHGhighgp2_FD_192422 | JGI IMG/M metagenome (GOLD analysis project Ga0247611, IMG submission 192422) | Sheep rumen microbial communities from Palmerston North, Manawatu-Wanganui, New Zealand - 1770 DNA GHGhigh gp2 | ecosystem: Host-associated > Mammals > Digestive system > Stomach >...
AGTAGGCGGCATCGTATTGGGTGCCGGCGATGCTGGAACCGATATCCTTGTAATAGTAGTAACTCTCGATGTGCTCATAGTTGGAGGAGGAATAAGAGGACTTTCCGGCCAGTTCGCCCCATGCAACAAATACTCCTGGCCTATCGGCTGTGAAGGCGCTAAGGTTCTTGGATGCCCATTTCACGCTCAGACCGAGGTCTACCAATTCCATTTTATCCTCTTGCTCTGCCGTGTCATCAATCGCGCCTTTAGCCTCACCTGCAAGGATGAGTCTGGTAGGTGATTGGGCACCAGAGGTCACGGGGGCGAAATAGGCCCTGAATGCTTTTACCGTCAGTGGCGACCTCTTGATAAACAAAGTGTCGCCGTCGGTATGGCGGAAGCCCACGTCTACAGTGCTTGTGGAGGTCACACCTTTCATGCGGTATGTGTAGCCGAGGGTCTGGCAGCGGAATGTTGGCTTGAGGACAGCCTGAGAACCATAGAATGTCACCGGTTTGTTGGTGAGGGTCTTGCCTATGCCGCTTCTGCTGTCGGGGAACGATATCATGTATGGATGTGCGGCAAGCATCTTGTTGGCAGGGGTGAAACGCATCAACGGAACGTCTTCTGCCGAGAACTCACGCACCCAGAACGACTTGTCCTTGTCGGTGCTGCTGTGGAACCAGTCGATGGCCGTCGATGTGCTGCCATTTTTCACCTTGACGTTTTCAACGTCGAAGGGCAGGCAGATGGTAGTCCACCCGGTGCCGTTGGCACGGTATGCCTTGGTGAAAGAGCGTGTGTAGGAGATGTTGGTCGCAGTGAATTCCTCAGGCGTGGCGAAACTGTAGCCGTCGGTGAGTGTGATATTATCCGACTTCTTGGCTTTCACGATGTTGGTGGTCACTCCCGATGGAGTGCCGGAATAGTCGTCGATGAAGACAAGACAGTTGGGATTGGCCAGGGTGAGGCTTTTCAGTGTGTTCTGGTCCCTGATGTCGATGGCTGTGGCATTCTGGGGGGCACTGAATGAAGATTGTGTCTCGAAACATTTCGAGGTGCCGTTTTCGTAAAACACCTCTATGCCAGGTTGCAAATTGAATGTCATAGGCTCGAATGAGGAGCGCTCTGTCCTGTTGAATGACAGGACACCGTTCCAGCACCAGTTCATCAACTCCAATCTGCAGGAACTGGCGCCATCGGGGAAGCCGTCCGACCACAAATCAAATTCCACTTCTGTCTTACCGCCTGCTGGCAGACAAATGCTTTTATCATCCCATGAATATCTGTTACCTATATGAGCCTCTGCGTGCACGTAACCCACATAATCGCTGTCGTTAGCATTGACCACCTGCACTTTCGTCTTTATCGACTTTCCATAATGGTAATTTTGCGCTGTGTTGAAAGATTCTATGGTGGGGGTCATGGTCATCGCAAGGTTCCTGCTGATTTTGGGTGACTTCTTCACCAACACTTTGAAGTCGCCTAATTTCTCTCCTTTGAAGTCGCCTTGACAAAACCTAAATGTGAAGAGGGAGTCGGATTCAGAGGCTCCATAGTAATCACCGCTGAGAAACGCGTTGAAATCCAAACATTTAGTCTCGTTGCCTTTCAGAATCACTGATTTCGTGTCTATTCTGGAGTAGGAGGTGCTTACACCGCCGCTGCTGTTGGGAGTCTCCTTGATAGCATATAGGGTGATATCTCCGTCGAAAGTCTGTCCGTCATTTGTTTTCTTGGTGACGTAAGCCTTGATTTGGTTTGAGCCAAAGGTGGGGTCGGTGACAAAAACCATCCTGTCAACCTTGATGTCCGTGGTATAGCCATACATCGTAGTGGTGATATTTCCATTGTCGTCGACGGTCACATTCGCAAAATTCAGGGCCGTATTTTCTGTTGCCCTCCATACGCTGCTGCCCTCGTCCTTTTTGATGGCTACAACCCGATAGCTGCCTTTTGACAGACCCCTGATCTTTAACGGGTAGGTTGATATAACAGTCATGTTCTCATAATATGGCCAGTCTACATAGCGGACACTGATGGGAACTATACTTTGGTCATCTTTTAAGTAACCGATACCAAAGGCACTTTCCTCTGCCAACTTGGCAGGATGGGTCACCCTTACCTCCAATGTACTGTTGTCGACGAGAGAACCCAACAGGACAGTAGATGCAATCGCAGGGCTTTCTTCTGTTGCCTTCCTCAGTCCTATGATGATGTTCTGACCGGAGGTGTAACCAGTGGTTGACCCAGCGCTGCCGTCGGGATAGTATTCACTGAAAGCCGAAAGCAGGTAATAGCCATCAGAGCCCGGACCCCATCCCCAGTTGAAATGGAACATGTTGTCGCCGTCATAACCGTCGATTACATAAGCGTGGCTTCCGCCATCGGAGTAGATTGGATAGCCTGCGGCCAACTCATCATAAATGAGGTTGAACCATTCGAAAGAAGTGAAATCTGCCTTTTGACATAACTTGGCCTGATTGCTGTATCCGAAATAATTGCTGAAGGCCCTTGTTAATGTTGATGAGTTGGACGATATTGATATCGCGGCTCCGGATGCAGATAGAGTGTAGTCCATCTTCATACTTACACCGCACAGATACATAAGTTTGGCTACGGCGTCGCACTGCGCAGTGGTGGAGTTTTTGTCGTAGGTGTCTGCCATGTTCTTCCAGTCGATGGTCGTGCCTGCGGGTATGCCGTCAATCTTGAAACCGCAAGTTTTTGATGTATAGCTGGGTATATCGGCTACGGTGGCATTGGGGTATTTGTAGAAATTCATCAACTGAGCCATTGCCGTCGCCACACAGCCTGTGACGCAATGCTCTGTCTCGCCATTGCTGTTGGTCACAGTAGGAGTCATGTTGTAGAAAGGACTTCTTTGGTCCCAATGGGTAGTAATGAGGGGGGCAATGACCTTTTTGGCAGGGATTCGCATGATTTGTTTCCTGCCACCGCCAGTGCCACCGCTTTTGATACTGGCTATCTCCTTGGCTAATTCGCCAAGATAGTACTTCATGTTGTCGGGCATGGCCGATGGGTTGATGTGACCTGTCGACGAATAACCCAGCACTTGCTCCGTGCGGTCATCGCCACTGACTACGACATAGCCCTTGCCGTCGCTCGAGTTGAAGACATAACAGGCTGTCTGCTCTTCATGGCCGGGTATAGGTTGCCTGTAGGCAAGATTCACGGACTTGACAGTTTTAGAGCGGACTTTCTCTTTCAGGAATGTCCCCGCTGTCTTCTTGGCCGATTGGAGGTCGATCGGACCTGCTGTTGCCATCAATGGCAAAAGGAATAATAAGAAAACAACAATTTTTTTCATAATTTAGTTAGGTTGGTGATTATAATGCAAATATAAATAAAAAAAAATATAGCTACCAAAAATGCAAACCAAATTTTGCTGAAAAAAATGTGTGTTTCCGTCTGGGATATATTCTCTGCGCAATAGTTCAAATTGCAGCCCTTGCCACTGATGTGTTTACTAAAAGGATATGCCTCAGGGGAGGACCCTATAAAAGTGTTGAAATAGAAAAAGGGCGTACCAAAATGTTACTTTTGATACGCCCTCATGAGGTTGGTTTCTACTCAAACACCAAATCCTCCAATGTGCAGATGGATTTCTCTTTTGTGTCAGATGAGAAGATGAAATAGATGGCGTGTTTGCCGGCGAGGGCAGAAGGATTGTTGATAGGGCAGGCCATCTCGGTGGATGTCTTGGGCATATCGGCCTTGATAGAGATTTTGCCGAGTGACTTTCCGCCTTGCGATGCCCACGGACGGTCGCACATGATTTCGATGGTTCCATCGATACCCTCAGGGATAAGGCGCAGACATAGTTGCAACTTGCCGGTCAGGCGATTGGCATCAAAGAGGAAGTATTTGTAGCCCACGATAGAGCCGTCGGTGTTGTTGACCACATGATTGGTGTTGTTTCGCAAGTCGTAGGGGGCCTTAAACTTATCGTCGGTGCCATAACTGGCGGCGATGTATGAGCCGAAGAATGTGTTGTTGGGCCATTCGTGGATGGCTGGCTTCGGACCAGTAAGCCAACAGGCAATACCAGCGGAATGACGCTCGAAGGGATTCAGCCCCTCCAGGGCAAAACCATTGGAATTGTATTCACCCTCAGAGATTTCCACTTTACCACCGGCTCCTTCTTCCACCTTTACCGTGATGGGGGCTACCATTGCTTGACGGGCATATTCGTTGGTGCCTGTCTGGCGGTGATAGAACACATACCATTGTCCGTTGATTTCACAGATACTGCCATGAGTGTTGCCATCGGGGGTGGCAGAGGCTATTACATTGCCCTGCTCATCTTTCTCACGGGCGCGACCGTCGATGATGGTGCCACCGTATGTGAAGGGACCCAATGGACTGTCGCTATAGGCATACGCCAACGTATAGTTGGATGTGGGAAGGCCAAATTCTCCCTCCTCGGTGAAACGACTGTAGATAAACACATATTTGTCTTTGATCTTACGAATGGAGGATGCCTCAAAGAAACGGAATTTACCCGACTGATTGCGGCCTGAAATCATGTCTTCCACAACCTTTGTTCCAGGTTTCACCGTCGCCATGGTGGCAGGGTCGAGTTCGGCGGCATAGGAACGCTCAAACCCCCAATATCCATAAATGCGGCCATCGTCATCGACGAACACGGCTGGGTCGAAGCGTAGCACACCGTCGGCTTCGTTGGGGTTGTCCTTGCTCCAGTTGCATACTTCAAAGGGGCCGTCGGGTCTGGCGCTCTTGGCGATGAGTCCGTTGCGCTCGCCTGCTTGGTCGTTGGGATAGAGGTAGTAAGTCTTCTTGCCATCGGGAGACGTCACCAAGGTCACGTCGGGCGCATAGAGCACATCGGCTTTCCCCTCAGCATCGAGTGGTTCGCCTTTGGCGTTTTTATCCACGCTGAAGATGACACCGTCGTAACGCCAGCGGTTGAGGCTGTCGACGGGAGCCGACCATACCACCTGGTCGCGCCCACAATATTCGGTCATTAAATTGTCGTGAGAACCATAGATATACACACGATATTTTCCAGGATGGTCGGGGGCCTCAAATACGTAAGGCTCACCATCGGGAATATGTTCCCATAGCGGGAGGTAGGGGTTTCCTACGGTGGTCAGTTCATTCATTTGATTCTCTGTGTCTTTTGTGTTACATGCTGTTAGCAGCGCTGTGCAGCAGGTGGCTGCGATAAGGACTTTGTGCGAGGTGTTCATGATTAGGGATTTGAGATGAGGGAATTTGAATATGAAAGCATGCACGTCATTTTCTGTAATGCAAATGCAAAATTAATCGATATTTTTCTACTTTCAAACTTTTTCTGATGAAATCAGTCACTTCAGTCATATTCATCATTTCTTGTGGATGGGAATTTGCAGCCTGTTCTGTGGTCATTGCCAAACTCATCTACTGAAGTTTTCCACCCACTGTAAATGTTGATGCCAAGCCCAGAAGGGGCGATAAGAGCACAGCCGGGGGTATAATCCCCGGTAAAGGCGATAAACATAACAACCTTTATTTGCAGGGGACTCACCCCTGCATGTGGTCTGGGCAGGCCTTCGGCCTTCAAGGTAGGAAATTTCAGTCATCTATTTGATGCTGGATAGAAAATGGGTGTTGGATAGTCTTTTAGACGGAGACCTCATCAAAATGATATGCAAATCAGGAAAAAAGCAGAATTAATCTCTTTCTTTATAAAAAAATAATTACTTTTGCCGAAGAATTGTGTTTATACAACTCACTAATCGAAAACCTAATAATTTTTCTTTATGACTAAAAAATTTACTTTTTTGTTGGTTATTGCCACTTTGTTGATGGCATTACCAACTTATGGTCAGGAAGGCAGGGAGGCTTTCAAAAAGTCTCAAGAAACTGTTTCCAGGGTTCCCGACAAGCCCGAACTGATGAAGGGCGTCAAGGAAAAGATGAATGTCAGGGAACTAAAAGCCGTCAAGGACAAGGGCGACAAGCGGGCACTCCTGAAGCAAAAGGGCTACAAACAAATGCTCGCCAATCAGAGAAACCATTCTTCGCGTATGAAGGCGTTCGCCTCAGAACCCTCTGCAGTCACAGTTCCTTATGAGGCAGACTTCATATTGAATGGAGATGCGATGGACGACTTCATTATTATCAACAATAATGAAGATGTCAGCGACGAGGAACCATGTACTTGGAAATGGAGTGCCAGTGGCGGTGTTTACTATATGTATAATGTAGATGGTGAGACTGCTGCCGACGATTATCTCGTGTTGCCTGTTATCCTACAGGAAGGAAAGGTATACGAGATTACAGTCAATGCAGAATCCTGGGGCTATCCCGAGGAATTTGAAGTGCTTGCAGGTACTGAGTGCTCGGCTTCTGGTCTTACTATTCCTGTCATTGAGAATGCCGCACCAGGCGATGCCCCTACCGACTACACTGGTACGTTCACACCTACGGCCGAAGGCGTGTATTATATTGCTATCCATGTCATCTCTGCCGCAGATATGTATATGTTGACTGTCAGTAAGTTCTCGATTGACTTTATGCCAGACCCTGCTGCCCCGGCTGCTGTCAGCGATTTCACTGTTGGACAGGTGCCTGCCGAACTGAAGAACACCTTGAAATTTACCGCTCCCACATCGACCATAGGTGGAGATGAACTGACGGGTAACGTCAGCGTCGAGATAATGCGCAATGGCGAGTCGGTTACCACAATTGCGGACGTGGTTCCTGGTTCCGAGCAGACCTATACCGACGAAGTTGCTTCCGAGGGTGTCTATTCCTATCAGTTGATAACTTACAATAACGCTGGTAAAGGCCGTAAGAGTCCTGCCGTGAGCGTGAGAGTCACCATGCCTCAGGATGTTCCATATAGTGTAAGATTCGACGACATGTATGCGTTCGACCGTCTGCTGGTCATCGACAACAATAATGATGGTTCCACCTGGACCCTGGAATATTTTTACGGAGTAGCCCAATACCATTATGATATGGAAAACAATGGTGACGACTATCTCGTCTCACCGCCACTCAACTTAGAGGCAGGCAAGAGTTACGAGGTCACCATCCATGCTGCAGAAAGCAGTGATGTCAATATCGAACGCTTCGAGGTGATGGCGGGTAGAAAACCTACACCTGAAGACTTGAACATCTCCGTCATCGAACCTACTGAGGTGACTTCGCAGTCGTATAGTGAATTCACCGGCTCATTCACTGCCGAGGAGAGCGGTGTATACTATGTCGCCATACACGCTATTTCAGATGCCAGTCAATTCTATCTCTATGTCACCGACTTGAGAGTGGAAAAGGGACCGGAGGCAAACGCTCCTGCTGCTCCTGTCTTGACGGCAACAGTTGGTGCCGAGGGCGCTCTGACGGCCAGCATACAGGTGACGGCTCCCACACAGTGTGTCGATGGGACCGCCCTATCTGCCATCTCCAAGGTTGAACTCTATCGCGACGACGACTTGGTAGGTCAGCAGGATAATATCACTCCAGGGGCTGTCCTTGATTTCACCGATGATGGCATAACGGCTTCAGGTCTCTATCACTATCATGCCGTAGCGTATAACGAGAACGGCAATGGCCAGAAGAGTGATAAACTGTCGATTTATATCGGTATCGACCAGCCAGATGCACCTGCGAATGTCGTTGCCGTTGACCACGGAACTTCTATCGATTTCAGTTGGGACCCTGTTACAACTGGTATGAATGGGGGATATGTCAATCCTGCGGAAATCACCTATGAGATTTGGGATTTAATGGTTACTCCATTTATGGTACTCTTCCAAAACAATCTGGCAGCCGTTACAGGACAGACATCTGTCACTGCTGAATATAACACCGATGAAGGCGAGGACCAGGACTACACCTACTTTGCCGTCCGCACCACCAATGAATCGACTGTCGATGAAAACAGTGCTGCATGGAACTACACCTATCTCTTTACGGGTAAACCTTACGATCTTCCATTCGTGGAGGGCTTTGCCGATAATGAACTTCACTATTTCTGGGATACGAACGGTCTGCTCCTCACTGGTAGTTATGACTCCGACGGCGACGGTACCGCGCTGGCATTGGCGGCAGAAAATCCGGGCAATGTTATCTTCATGTCTGGTAAACTGAATCTCAAGGATGCCAACGACCCGAAATTGGTGTTCTCTGCGCTGAGTTCAGATATTAGCCAACTCCATATTCTTGGCGATGTCGATGGCCAGGACAACTGGAATATCCTGCAGACGGTCAACTTGTCTGGAGACGACTATCAATCATATCAGATTTCATTGTCGTCGCTGAAGAATCATGAGCGTTATGCCCGCATAGCCTTTATGGGACAGTACAAGAATGCCGCAACCATCGATGATGAGGGCTATATAACAGAATATGGTGACCTTATCTTCATCGATGGCATCCATATAGGAGAATACCTCGACAATGACCTCGAAGTCAGTGCTATTACTCAGGAAACCGTTCCTGCCGGCACTGCCGCTCCCATCATTGTTACTGTTGAGAACATCGGATTGGAACCTGTTTCGAACTATACTGTCACGGTCAAGGCTGATGAGTCTGAACTGTATAAGGAAACCGTCGCAGAGGAATTGATTCCGTTTGCCAAAAAGCAATTCACAACCCAACTGCCCACCACCATCTTTGATGAGGCAGGTGATGTGACTCTTACAGTGAATGTTGACTATGCGGCCGACAATAATGCAAGCAACAACACTGTTGTAGGTGTAATAACAATTGTTGAGCCCGATGTAGTGGCACCCGAGAATCTGATGGCGGTAGAGAAAGAGGCTGGTGTAGAACTGGGATGGACTGCCCCGGCTACAACCTCAGCGGAATATACAGAAGACTTCGAAGCCGGCCCAGGAGAGTTTACCCAAATTGACGGAGACGACGACGGCTATGGCTGGTATTATATGAATCAGGACGAACTGATGTCGCACAGTGGCTCTGGTGCCTTGCAGTCGTATAGTTATGTTCCTAATGTAGGAGCCGTACATGTAGACAACTGGCTGGTCACACCAATGGCAATACTTGACGGCACTTTCAGTTTCTGGGCAGCTGCTCAGGATGGTGACTGGCCCGAAGAGCATTTCGCTGTATTTGTCTCTACCAAAGGAAATGAATCGGTGGCTGATTTTGAGCAGGTTTCTGAGGAATTCGTGGCTACGGGTATACCTATTGAATATACTGTAGACCTCAGTCGCTTTGTCGGCCAGACAGGTTATGTTGCCATCCGTCATTTCAACTGCTACGACCAGTTCGCTCTGGTTGTTGATGATATCTCGTTTACGATGGCTCCTGCTGTTCCTGTCAAATACAACATCTATGTAGACCGTCAACTCATTGCCACTGTTGAGGGTGAGAACACCACCTACACTGTTGAGGCCGGTCAACTGGTTGACGGCGAACACACCTTTGCTGTGACAGCCGTCTACCCCAGTGGCAAGGAGTCGAAACCCGCAACAACCGTTCTGACGGTGAATACAGGCATTCAGCAGATTGCTGCCGACGGCAAACCTGTAGATGTCTATAGCATCGACGGAAAACTGCTGCGCAGGCAGGCTACCTCCTTGGAAGGTATGAAGGGTGTTTACATTGTCAACGGCAAGGCCGTGATGGTGAAATAAGCAGATATGCTATAAGTGAATACAGGCACCTGACTCGAACCATGAGCCGGGTGCCTGTTTCTTTACTATGCTGGCCGTAAGGCGTGAAATGGGTAGGTGATTTGTTGTTTTGCTGATTTATTGTTAATAATATCGCAATATAGCAGATATTGCAAAATGTTTTTGTACTTTTGCACTCGACCGGATAAACAGCGACATTTTAAAGACTAATAAGGATATAATAATCTGAGAGACCTTTTTAAAAGGGAATCCATAATCATTTACCCAATTTTCAATTTAGTACTACAATGGAGAATTTAAAAAGATTTGACAAATGGATGGCCATTATGGCCATCGTCTGTGTGGCGTTCCTGATGGGTTGTAATAAATCTGCCAAGGAGGGAGAGAATGCCCCTGGTGACTCGAAAGATGGCAAGGCTCCGGCTGCCGAATCATTAGAGGTGACAGGCGGAAGCGAGTCGGCCAGCGAGGATGACACCGCGTCTGAGGGACTCGGCTTGATGACTAACACTTGGAAGAAGACGCCCATTACCGTCAGCCCCAAAGGTGCCAAAGCCAATATCCTGGATTACGCTCAGGCTTTTTGCGGAAAGTATAACAGTTACGAGCCCAATAAGAAGATACTGAAATACCTTGCCGACCCCAAGGCATACGATGTAGAGGCAGAAGTGTACTCCATCGATAGTGATGTCGCCAACGGCTACATTAGTTCCAACCTGTGGACCGAAATCGACCGCTTCACCACCATGTGTTATTGGAACCGTAAAAACGGACACTCGCTTGTTGGGGCTTTCATGATAAACGGCTCCGAAAACACAAAGCCCGAGTCGGCTTTCATGTTCTACGACTATGATCCGAAGACCAACATCATGACTCCCGACACTGATGTCTGCCAAGTGGTGGAGAAAGTGGCACTCAACAAGGATTTCGAGGACTATGCCCTGGAACTCCCCAAGGAAGGGAAAGACATCATAGTAAAACTTTATTCAGACAATGGAGCAGATGGCTACGACATTACAGAAATGACACTGAAGTGGACGGGCGATACTTTCACTTTAGTCGCTGGGTAAGAGGTCGTCTTTCATACCCGTACACTTATCCCAGATTGACTTGTGGAAAAAATATCGAGGGTGTGCCTGATTGTTCATTTGGGCACACCCTGTTAGCATGTAATGCCAGTAGGCGAGTAGGTAATGAGTGTAGGTGTCCTCTCTTTGTGTTGTTCACTTGATTACTGAAATGACAATATCGTCAGACAGACCTGATGGCAAAGGTGTATCTTCTGGCTTTGCAAGAGGATGTGTCTGCCAGACAATTCTCTGTTGGTCTGGGAGTGAGGCATCGCCGACGAGCCTGTTCCACAAACTGTTGGCAATATGCAGTTCCAACTGGTTGTTGCCTTTTCTCACATAAGGTGTGATATCCAGCGTATAAGGCGAACACCAGACGATACCAGCCGAATGACCATTTACTATTACCTCGACGACTGTGTTGAGCAATGGCACATTTAGACGATAAGTTGCCTGTTTGTCTTTCTTTCCCAGACGGAATTTGTTTTTACAAATGGCTGTCCCTGAATAGTACTTGATGTGGGAATCTTCGTTTTGGGTCCAGTCTCTGAGTTCATCCATTACTATTGGCTTATGAGGACCTCCCATTGAGGGGTCGAACTGAACCATCCATTTCCCGCCAACAGTCTGCTCTGCCACAACCGAATGGACTGTCTCGCCGTTTGTTTTCTCAGATGGACGGGAGCGGCTGAATATCACGAAAAAGGATTCTCTTGGCGCTAAGGTGATATCGATGGCGGCGCGTCCGGTATCCGTATGAACTTGTAGTGGCTTCTTTTCTCCTGTCGCGGGATTCCAAAGTTCTGCCGAAAGAGCACTTACATTGAAGTGAAAAAAGTCGGAAACAGTCTTGTCGCTATGGTTGTTGAGGAAATAGATGTCTTCCATATCTGTGCGGCGGTGGCAGAAATAGAGTCCGGATGCCCGCGGCGCTTCAATATCGGGCAGAAGACCGGCGTCATGGATGGCCTGTGCAAGTGTGCGGCCGTCTGTCTGTGGACGATATACGGCCACACCTTGTTGTTCGAATGAGGCTATCTGCCGACGGGCCTTGTCCGACAGCCTTTCGTCGGCTGGCAGTACCATCATACGGTAATTTACACCATCGGGCAACACGATGCGGCCGTCACAGGCCGTCATGCGGTTCAGCAAGGCATCGGTGGTGAATGCATCGAAATCATAGCCGGGCGGGATGTCGGGAAGTTTGTGCGACAAAGTACGTACTGGTATGTCGTCGCCCAGATAGATACAAATGTCACTGGAGGGTTTGCCCTGGCGGAGAATCCATGAGCATCGGGCCTGATAGTCCCAAAAAGGTTTGCTCAATGGCCAGAAGGGATTCTGACGGTTGAGCACGTACTGGCGTCCGTTGGCGGTGTTGACTTTAATCGGCTCACCGGCCTTTCTGACCCAGGGCTGGTAGGCGGATGCGCACACCACCAACTCATTGATGCCAAAACAGTAGGCATAATCTGCCAAATTCTTAATCTGTTCCAAAGTATGCTTGTAGGTCACATCGGTATAGGCCTCGCCCGAGGCAATTTGCTTGCCGTATAAATGTGCCGCCGAGGAGCAATCCTTGATGTCGTAGTTTCCCTCCGTCTGGTAACCCCAGAATTCAGCCTGGGGCTTGTCTATCACTCGCTTGACACTGATGGCGTCGCCGGCCATACAGAGTGCACCCCCGATGGCCTGGGCGGTAAGTGTCAGGCCCTCTGAACGGCAGAGACGGTTGAATTCACCATAATAATTGTCGGTTATCAGGTCGTTGATGGTATGGCGCAAGTCGAAAAGGAACTTGTCTGAGACTTCGACGGAACTCACAACAAAGCCTGCCATCACGGGCAGAAATGGCATCATGTCATAACCTCTCAGACGCTTGAACTCCCTTTCAAAACCAACTGTCCAGTTCTGGGGACCGGCCTCGTGGCTATCCATGCAAATGCCTGTCAGCAATCCGTTGTTGACACGGATGCTGTCGATGATGGGCTTCACGTAACTCTTCCATTGCAGACGGGCACCCCCCACGCTGAGTTTGTCGCATTCCAGTCCCAGCGCACCAGCACGTCCGTGTTTCGTGTGCCCGCCATTCGACATGGAAAAGAAACGGAGTACGAGCCATTTCCCCTTGGGAGCGTTCTGCCAGGACACGTTGCCTTGCTTGTCGGTCTGATTTGTCAGATTGAGGGCTTGAGAAAAATCCACTATCTCGTCGTCTCGATATTCAGGAGTTCGGTCATCCTCCATAAACTCTGAAATGAGGCTGGCCTTTTCCTGCCATGCATCCACAGAAGCGCGGGCAGAGAGTTTCACCTCACTGATTCTTACCGTGGAATCACAACTGATGATGCGATAGTGGCGTGCTTTGATGGTGGGGAAGGCCACCGTCTGTGACTTGATTCCACCAAGATTGCGATACCGTGGCCGTAAGTCGCATACCTTAGTATAGGTCTGGCCGTCGTCGGATGATTGAAGTTCACCGATTGGTGGCAATTCTTGAAATCCACACCCGAAGAAACGATGAGTGTCGACATCGGGAAGATTGGGATTGAGCGAGAAATGGGTAGGTGGTACCTGCATGGACGACGTGCGGGCCTTGCCCTGGGCCGAGACTGTATAGGTAATGCTGCGGGCTGTGAAGGGTTCCTCGAAACTGACCGATAGTTGGTTCATGGGAGTCTCTGCCAAAAGTTCTTCCCGATAGGGCAGGGCTATAACGGCAATATCCTTGAACCAGTTACCTGGTGTTTGCAACATTGGCATTTGGAATTGAAGATTCTTGCCTCCTTCCACTACCAGCTCAGTGTGAGCAAGGCGTTGCATGCTTTTGTCAGGGGTAATCCATGCTCCGCCAGCCACATAGCCATTCGATGCGTTACACTCGAAACTCAACCCTAAACGACGGGCTTCTTGTGACGAGAATATTAGTTCATCCCACCACGCTGGGGAAAAAACCGGAAAGGCTCCTTCTCCTTTCCCATGTACTTGGTCGTAATAGACAACCCCTCCAACACCTTGTTGTCTGAATGCTTCCAAATCGGCTGTAATACCCTCATGGGTGCCGACGGTCTCACCATGAAACCACCATACCTTTGTCCGGGCTGAGTCTTGAGGATTTTCAAATCCATACGACAAGGGCATTTGCGCAGATGCTGATATAATTGACATCATCAGCACACATACGGTTGTCTTTAATTTGAATGTTTCCATTTTCCCACTATTGGTAAGGTTAGCGCTGCACATCTATATTATTAATACGGTAGTTTGAAAACTAAATGGGCTATTCCTTGATGTTGGGCAAAAAGTAGGCCGCAATTCCAAGCAGGGGCAGAAATGCTGTCAGTTGAAACACAAACTGAATGCTTGTCAGGTCTGCTATCCATCCGAAAAGGGCAGAGCCGATGCCACCCAGACCGAATGAGAGACCGAAGAAGGCTCCTGATATCATTCCCACGTTGCCGGGCAACAACTCGGTGCCATAGACAAGAATGGCCGACATTGCCGATGACATCACCATACCTACGAGTATGGCAAGCACAATTGTCCAGGTCAGGTCGCAGTAGGGGAGTAATAGGGCAAAAGGCGATGAGCCCAGGATGCTGAACCAGATGACATATTTGCGCCCGTAGCGGTCGCCAACCTCGCCACCAATCAGTAATCCAATAGCAGTGGATACCAGAAATGCGAACAGTACATATTGGGAGGAAGCGACAGACAAACCGAATTTGTCTATCATATAAAACGTGATATAACTCTGGATGTTGGCTGTGTAGAAATCCTTTGAGAACATCAATATCAGAAGTACGACCAGTGCCACGACAATCTGATGTCTCGTTAGGCGTTTCTCGTTCTGGATATCGAATTTGGATTTACTCCGACCGTAGATTTCCAGTTGCTTCTTATACCAACTGCCTATCTTCGCCAATACCCATATCGCCACTACCGCCAATAAGGCAAACCAGCGAATGCTGCCCTGCCCGTGTGGGACAACTATCAAAGCCACCATCACAGGGCCGATGGCACGCCCCACATTGCCACCAATCTGGAAAATGCTCTGTGCCATGCCCTTCGCACCGCCCGATGCCATGCGTGCTATCTTCGACGATTCTGGATGGAGAACCGATGAGCCGATGCCTACAAAAGCCACCGAGAATAGTACCAATGGAAAACTGCTGGCCACAGATAGCAGGATGAGGCCTGTGAGTGTGAAGCACATGCCCACGACCAGACCATAGGGTCTCGGATATTTGTCGGAGTAATATCCCACCATGGGTTGTAGGAGCGATGAGGTGATTTGGTTCGTCAGGGTGATGGCTCCTATCTGCATGAAACTCAGTCCCAGTGACTCTTTAATCATTGGGTAGATTGATGGTATCACTGCCTGAAACATATCGTTCAGCAGATGTCCCATACTCACCATCAGTAGTACTGATATCGTTGCCTTTCTCTTCAGATTGTTCATTCCTCTGTTGCCTTGGTGCTCCAGTTTCTTTCCTTTGTCGATATATATAAACTGAGATTACGTGGGTAAAATTAATACTTTTTCCCCATTTTATCTCAGGGTGAAGAAAAAATAATGAAATTTTGGCGCTTTATTTAACTTTATCAGCCTTTATTGGATATTCTGGTATGTTAAATCAGTGCCTTCAAACTTGGATAACTGTGGTTTTCGCTGAACGGTACCAAGCGGTTCTGCACATGTCAAAAAAGAAAAAAATTCTTGACGTTACGAATAGAAAACATTATCTTTGCAATCTAATCCTCAAAATCCATTTTTTTTCATCTTTTTTGTAGTTTTATTCGTGCCTTTGCGTCTAATGGGTAAACAACAAAGAAATAGAAGACAATGACAACAACAGAAAAACAGTTTGCGCAAACCGTTTCAGAACATAAAGACACCATCTACACTGTGTGCTACATGTTCTCAAATGATGCCGATGAGGTGAACGACCTCTTCCAGGAAGTCTTGGTCAACCTATGGAAAGGTTTCGCCTCTTTCGAGCATCGCAGTGACATCAAGACATGGATTTATCGCATCGCTCTTAACACCTGTATCTCACAGGACAGGAAGAAACGGCGTTCCTCCACCGTCAGGCTGACCATGGACATCAACCTATTCGAAGACCAGGACAAGGATACACGGCAAGTGGATATACTCCACAGACGCATTTCCAAACTCCAACCTTTCGACCGCGCGATTGTCCTGCTCTGGCTTGAGAACCTCAGTTACGAGGAGATTGGACAGATTGTCGGCATCACTGAGAAAAATGTCAGTGTCAGACTCTATCGTATCAAAGAACAACTTAAGAAAATGTCAAACGATTAAAATTACAAAAATCATGGATACTACATTTGAAGAAATGCGCCAGCAAATGGCCATCCTGAAGGAGAAACTCGAGAAACAGGAAATCGTCAACGAAAGCATCATCCGTCATTCTATGAAAAAGAAAGCCTCAAGTATCCTTAACAGATACTACATCATCGCCGCCCTCTGTCTATTCATTATACCCTATGGCTACTGGGTGTTTGTCGAATTGCAACACTTCTCCATGGCATTTTGGATTGGGACCAGTATACTCATGTTGATATGTTGTGGCGCTACCATCTATAACGGTAGACATTTACATACGACAAGAATGTTCGATAAAGATTTGATGGAAACCCGGCAGGCTGTGGCTCGTGCTAAAAAGTTTGACCGTGATTGGCTGTTCGTTGGCTTACCTATGACTATCGTATGGTTGGGTTGGTATGTCTATGAAGTTCACCTTCAAATAGACGGTGATACAACAGGACTATTCATCGGTGCCGTCATCGGAACTGTCCTTGGCACCGCAATCGGACTATCAATGCACATGAAAACACAGCGGCAATACCAGGAAATCATCGAACAGATAGAGGATTTGAAGAAAATCGAAGATTGAGTCCATTTGAAAGTGGCCGCCGTGGACAATAACAGACGCGCACTCTTACCTAACCAGCCTCGAGTAATCATAGGCAAGGTAAGAGTGCGCGAGTTATATTCTCAATGTCATTTTGATATGGGGGATACCATCTTCCAGAAATTCATCAGAAACCTGAACAAATCCCGCCTTCTCATAAAGACTGCGGGCATAAACTTGTGCCTCAATCGTGATGCTGTTTGCACCAAACTGTTCCTTGGCAATTCTGATGCCCTCCTGTATCAGTCGGCTGGCAAGTCCCTGATGTCTTCTGACGGATACCACACGACCAATCGAAGCATCCTCGAAAGTCACATGGGGAGGTAAAACCCGCAAATATGCATGTATGCCTTCAGCGTCTTCCAGCCATAGATGATAAGCCACTTTGTCGTTGCCGTCCAATTCCTGGTACGGGCAATTCTGTTCCACGACGAACACGGCCACACGGAGCCGGTAAATGTCGTGTAGTTCATCGAGTGTCAACTCTCTATAGTGTTTAATGACAAGTTTCATGTCGTTCTTCATCATGGCGAATCAATCCATCTCTCATGGCTGTATCTGGATTCAATGGGTATAGGCCAACTCTTTCGTGAGTGTGTCATCTGATAAAGTTCATGAATTGTGGTTTTTCGTCGCGTTGTGGAGCAATGTTGCCATCGGCATGAATCTTCTGCAACAGCCAGGCCATATTGTTGGCGAGGGTGCGCATGGTCTGCATTCCCTCGGTGTCGAGTTTTACCTCTCCTTTTCCTGCTCCGTAGGCGATGTTCCAGTATTGGGAGGTGACGACAGGCATGTTCATCATCTCATACATCATGTTCATGGTCTGGAGTGTGGCCGTGGCTCCGCCTCTGCGGCAAACAGCAAGCGCTGCGGCTGGCTTGTTCTGCACAATTTGCCCTGACGAGAAAAACAGACGTTGCATCAGCGACAACACGCCGCCGTTGGGCTGACCATAATACACGGGAGTGCCCACGATGAGCGCATCCGACGTCGACATCTTCTGGGTAATCACACTGCAGAGGTCATCAGTAAAGACACAACCTTTTCCGCCGTTTCGATGGCAACCACCACAGTTGATACACATGCGGATGGGCTTATTGCCTATCTGAACAATCTCCGATTCAATGCCGTGCTTCTGCAATTGGGTTTCAATCTCTTTCAGACAGCAAAATGTATTGCCGTCGGGTCTTGGGCTACCATTGACCAACAGCACTTTCGGCGTGCGAAGTGTATGTGCTGTTTCTGCAGGGGCTGTCTCATTTTCCAGCAATCCTGCCGATTCTGCATGCGTAAGCATTGCCGACACGGGCACCGCAATGGCTGTGCCTGCCGCTGCCAATGCCGTCTTCTTAATGAAGTCTCTTCTGTCCATAATCATAAGTGTAATGTGGTTGCGTTATTTTAGTTTCATATTTCAATAGATGTCTGTGGTGAGAGGTGGGTGATACGGGGACATTCGTTTGTCAACCTATCTTTTTCTCCATTCGATAGCAAGTGAAAGTGTCGCCAACTATCTTCTGGGAATAGTCCGCCACATAGCCCATCGTCTCGTAGAAATGGATTTTGTTGTCGCGACTCTCCACAACAGACGTGCTATAGCCAAGTTCTTTGGCCCATTGTTCCGCAGCCTTTACAACCTGTGTGCCAAGCCCCTGATGGCGATATTCAGGCAAAACAACTATACGGCCCAGCATAACTCTTTCCTCGTCGATGCTGTATAGCCTGCATGTTGCCACTGGCAGATAATCATCGATGGCCACGATGTATTTGGTCTCAGGTGTGTCGTGCTCGTCAAATTCCAAGTGGAGGGGAATCTGATGCTTTCGTGCCATCGCCTGAATGCGTACGTAGTAGGCGCCTGCTTGTTCGGCTGTCTTGGTCGCTCTTATGATTTCCATTCTTCTACAATTTGAATCCTTTAAGAGAGACGGGGCATAATTTGATACTCGTCTGCATCGACAAGAACGGGAAATTTCCGGCGAAAGCGTTCAAGAGCATCCATGTCGAGTTCTGCTGCTGTGGTTTCCACCATTCCCGGGGTGCATTGCGCAATGGTATGGCCGTAGGAGTCGATGATAATGGAGTCACCTTGATACTCAATCCCTTTATTGTTGCCCACGATGTTTACACCCACCACGAAACACTGATTTTCCAAAGCACGGGCCTTCAGCAGGGTCTTCCATACCTCACGACGTATGGCGGGCCAGTTGGCAACATAGATGATGGCATCGTAATCACTGCGGTTGCGGGAGAACACGGGAAATCGCAGGTCGTAGCATATTTGCAAGAGGAAACGCACCCCTCTCCATGTGGTCACCACACGCCGATTGCCAGCCGAATAAGCGTCCGTCTCACCTGCAAAACTAAAGAGATGCCGCTTGTCGTAGTAATCATAGCTGCCGTCGGGACGGACAAAGAAAAGACGGTTGCGCAACAGTCCCTCCTCGTCTTTTGTGACCATGCTGCCGGCGATGGCTGCATCGAGATGGCTGGCTTGCTGTTGCATCCAATTGAAAATGTGTTGTGAATTTTCTTCTGCCTGCTCAATAGCACTCTCTGCCATGAACCCTGTAGCGAAGGTTTCCGACAGTACATATAAATCGGCTCCTGGTTGCTGGTCAAGCAGAGTGGAAATGTGCTTGAGGTTCCACTCCAGTTTGTCCTCTCTGATTACATGTTGTACGATGGCTGTCTTCATACTCTTATTGTCGTTTCTTTGTCGGTGAATCGTAAACTTGTCTTGGCTGATTGCGGTGTTGATGGTGGTAAATAGGCCTTATGGCCGTCCATGAAAGTAATCTTTCTTTTTGACGCCACGAAGTTAGTGATTTGTGCTTAAATTACAAACATTTTGCTGCAATTTTAAGTAAGTTGCCAATATTTGACGAGGGGTGGAGATATTTTAACGAACACTAATCTCACTGCAAACGTAGTGAGATTAGTGTTCGTTATTTAATTCACCTTTGGTGATTAGTTTTCAACTATCCCTTTCACTCCTCCTTGTCATTCAATCTTCAAGTTTTTGGTGTTGATGTTTCCTGTTCCACTGGAGTTCTTGTTGAGGGATTTGACATTTCCTGAAAGTGTCACGTCTCCGACGCCCTCAAAAGATACTTCTGCATCTCCGGAGTTGACGAAAACCGCTTTTACATTTCCGACCCCAGACATGGAGAGGGAAACATGCTGTGCAGTGACAGCATCAAGGTCAACATCGCCAGCTCCACCCACCTTCACTTTCAAATCACCACATTCAATTTTTTCTATATTCAGAGAACCCGCTCCGCCAAGAGATAAATCTAACTTTTCGGTTTTGAGCATATCCTTCAAACAAAAGTTGCCAGCGCCGTTGATGGATATTTCCTCAACGGATGGTGATGTGATATGGATATGTACGGGGTGTTTGCTGATGTTTATTTTCTTGGTGCTTTTTATGGTCAAACAGCCATTATCTGTTTCTATACTATAGCTTTCTATCTTTTTCTTGTCGCCTGTCAAAACCACGGTAGTGGAATCTCCTTGGGTGAAAGTGATGTCGTCCACTCCTGAAAGGTGAATGCGGGTAAAACTATCGGGACTTAACGATTTTGTTGTCTCTTCATAAGGCTCGTCGCTACCCTTGACGATACATGAGGATACGGCAAAACAAATAGTTGCCAGCAATGCATAAAAACCGTACTTCGAAATATACTTCATATATGAATTGAATAAATGTGATATTTAGTTGGGTGTTTTGAACTTGTATTCTCAAATCATCTTCTTCCTCCAAAACCTCCGAATCCTCCGAAACCCTGTTGCGGTGCTTTCTCGGGGTCGCCGAATACGGATGCCTCGGCATCATTGTCATTGAGCTTGAACACCATAAACTTCGGGTTCTTTTCCGTGCAAGGAGCCCACTTGCCACCCTTTGGTCCGTTTGGATCGCTGTACTTGGCAAAGTTGGTCCAGGCCGTGAGCATCTTCTCTGAAAGGTCCCAGTCGCCTTTGGTCCAGGGACGCCAGCAGTGCTTGAGTGACTTGAACACGAACCAGAGGTCGGATGAGTGGAATGCGCCTCTCAGACGCTGGGTCACCTCGGGATGAGAACCATCGTCGGGTAGGGGACGGGCGAACTCGTATGCCCAGGCCTTGCCACCCTTACTTTCACGAACTTTGCAGAACTCAGCAATGTTGGGGGCCATGTCGCCCATATCATTGAGGGTGAAACCTATCATATAAGGAACGTCTGCCAAGGTGCCTTCACGCGTGGCGTCGTCGAAACTCTTGAGACTGACATAACCGTCTATCAGTGGCATATAGGGAAGTCTGATGCGTTCGCCTGTAACCTGTCCATAGAGGGTGTTGAGGGCGAAAACTGTCTCAGTGGATGCCTGGCGCATTTTCTGGAGGTCGGTCAGGCCCGCCCAGTCGAAGACTTTCTTGGCATTGGCTGCTGCATCTTCAATTGAGCCGCCACTATAACGGCCTCCCATCATGCCACCGCCATTTGGATTGGGGATGCTAAGTCCTTGGGCACTCATGATAACGGCTTTGTGGAACAAACCACGTGCCAAAGGAGACTCACAGAGGGTGCGCACGCTGCCACCGCCAGCACTCTGCCCGAAAATGGTAACGTTATTGGGGTCACCACCAAACTGAGCGATGTTTTTCTTAATCCATTTCAGGGCTTCTATCTGGTCGAGAATACCATAGTTGCCAGAAACCTTGTGTGGACTCTCCTCCGACAGTGCAGGGTGAGTGAGGAAGCCAAACACGCCGAGACGATAGTTGATTGAAACGAGAACAACGTCCTTTGCACCCCATTCCTGTCCGTCAAACTCAGGCTCAGAGCCCCATCCCTCACGATAACCGCCCCCATGAATCCAAAGGGCAACGGGGAGTTTCTTGTTCACTTGACCAGGAGCCTTTGTCCATACATTCAGATAAAGACAGTCCTCACTATAGGGTGCCTCTTTACCGTAGCCCCACTCCGTGAAATAGCCACCAGGATACTGAATGGCTTGATAACTGGGATGTCCAAAAGTGTCGCAAATCTTCACGCCTTTCCAAGGCACAATGGGCTGTGGCTCTTTCCAACGGTTTTCCTTGATGGGAGGTGCTGCATAGGGAATGCCACGATATACATACACATCAGGATGATCATCGGCCAATACACCTTGAACCTGCCCTCCTTCAATAGTTAACACTGGATTTTCTGCAGCATGGGCTGACACTGCTATCAAAAGCAGAAGGGGAAGAAACAGTTTCCTCATAAGTTGGTCTAAAAACAGTTTGACTATTGGTTAAGTTTAATAAACATTTATTTAGACTATAAAACATATAATAGGTTTAAAAAAACAGCATCACAATAATACAAAAAAGATTACATCCATCGTTGTTTTAACCTCATATTCATTTCCTCAACAACTCCGAAATGAAATTTTTACAATATTTCTAAAATCTGTTGGAGAAAAATGCGAAAAATGAATATTTTTTGCTATATTTGCACCATGTTTTTATTAAACCAACCTAAATAATGTCAGTTCGATACTTTTCTTGTAACTCTCTGTGTATGATGGGAAGTTCGTTGATGTCGTGATTGGCGTGTAAGCCTGGCTTTGATGATGGCGAAACGGTTTGGAAAAAAATTGAACCCCGATGAAACATTATCTGAAAAAACTGGAGGAAACTATTCGCGAACACTGGAATCAAAAAGCCCTGTGTGACTATCAAGGCGAATCCTTGACCTATTCGGATTTGGCCACCAACATTGAAATGTTTCGTTTATTCCTCAACGAAGCAAAAATCACCAAGCGAAATAAGATCGCTATCTGCGCCCGTAATTCTGCCCGTTGGGCGATGGCTTTCTGGGACATTAATGTCAATGGTTGCGTGGCAGTGCCACTTCTGGCAGACTTCCACCCCAACAGTGTCTGTGCCCTCACTCACCACTCCGACAGTGTGATACTGTTTACCGACGAAGACATTTGGGCCAGGCTGAATCCTGAGCAGATGCCTTCACTCAAGGCTGCCATCAATGTGAAGGATAGCCGAATGCTATGGCATCGGGATAAAAAAGTGGCTGAAGCCTGGCAGAACCGCGAGAAAGTATTCGCGCGCCATCATCGTTCTGGGTTGTCGCCGGAAGAGGTGTCGTTTTCCACGAATAATATGGACAAATTGGCCATTATCAATTATACTTCAGGAACCACGGGCAACCCCAAAGGCGTGATGCTCACATACGGAGCACTCTCAGATACTGACGAATTCAGCAACAGCCATTTTCCCAACCATCCCGGAGAGACCATAGTCTCGATGCTCCCCATGGCACACATGTATGGACTTGCCATCGAGTTCATACATCCCAATGTTGATGGTGTAACGGTATATTTTCTTGGTAAGACCCCATCACCAACAACGCTTCTCAAAGCGATGCAGGAGGTGAAACCCTATATGGTGGTGACAGTACCTTTAGTGATGGAAAAAGTCTATGCCAAATCCATCAAGCCAGCATTGGAGAAGATGAAGATGCTGATTAACATTCCCCGTGTAGACAAACTGGTGTATGCGATTGTCCGTAAAAAAATTATAAAAGCGTTCGGCGGTCGGGTGCGCTGTTTTATCATGGGCGGTGCGCCGCTCAAGCCAGAGGTGGAGCAATGCTTCTTTAAGATGCACCTGCCTTTTACTGTTGGTTATGGAATGACGGAGGCTTGTCCGTTGTTAGGATGGGAATGGTGGACAGACTTTGTCCCAGGTTCCTGTGGAAAACCTGTTCACGAAATCAGAATCGACTCGGATGACCCGAAGAATGTCGCGGGTGAGATCCAGGCAAGAGGAAGTAATATTACAATGGGCTATTACAAGAACCCTGAGGCCAATGCAGTGGCTTTCACCGACGACGGGTGGTTCCGCACTGGTGATTTGGGTCTGATGGATGACGATGATAACATTTTCATTCGTGGCCGCATTAAGTCAATGATTCTGAACTCGTCTGGACAGAATATTTATCCTGAGGAGTTGGAGGCTGTATTGTCTGGTTGCCCGTATGTGGTCGAATCACTGGTAGTGGACCGCAATGGCAAACTTGTTGCTTTGGTTTATCCGGATATCCCCGATGATTTGGATATGGAAACAAAGAATGGCGTACCTGAACAAATACGTACTGCTGCCAACAAAGCACTTCCTTCTTACAGCAAAATCAACAAAGTGGAATTGGTGGACAAACCCTTTGAAAAGACACCTAAAATGAGCATCAAGCGCTTTTTGTATCAGTAACGGAATCTCCTCGTCATCTTTTCCCCCACCTGTTCTCAAGTGGTCGCGTTTTTTCTGTATTATTGTAAACTAACTAACTCTAAATGATATAAATATGGGCATCAATGACAAATATACAAGGATAGAATGGGAGAATGAGGCACCTCTTCCCATTGACCAAGTGAAAAATACCATCAAAGCTATGCTTGGTGAAGACCATCCTAATAAAATTTCAGGCTTGATTATGGATAATCCTGAAGGAATCAATTGGGATTTGAATTATGGTAGTCCTATAGTCATCACTCCGGGGTTTTACAGTTTTACGCAAGGGGATTCCTCCATATCTTTAGTCGTAGATAAGGTTACTGTAAATTCTACTAAAGTGAAAGTCGTTGTTGCTGCAAAAAAAGGAAGCGTGTACGACAATCAGCAATACCTTCAATTCGAACTTGAAAAGTTTATGAGGGCTTTTGGGTATTACCTTGAACATTTGGACCAAGTACAAAATTGGTTCAAAGATGTAAAAGCAAAGAACGGCTGTTTGGTCCTTTTGCCACTTATTATGAGTGGCAGTATGCTTGCATGGTATCTGGTTTAAATGATTTGTCTCTTTAACTCCCCTTCAATTCTCAATCTTCAATTTCCCTCATGAATGTCATGGTCGGTCATTGCGCAGACGCACGAATCCGACCAAACATTCTCTGCTGTCTCTATCATGTCGATGATAGTGTAGATGGGCAAGATGATGCCCAGGATGCCGACAGGAGCACCGACTCCCGACATCAGGGAGAGAGTAAGAAAATAGCAACCCATAGGCACGCCGGCATTGCCAACTGCTGAGACAACGGATATGAGAATCCATGTCAGGATGGTAGGCAAGGTGAGAGCCATGCCGCCATTCTGCATGACAAATAGTGAGGTGACAAGAATAAAAGCCGCACAACCATTCATGTTGATGGTAGTGCAGATGGGCAATACAAAGCGGGAGATGTTTTTCTTCACACCGAGCCGTTGCTCCGCCGACTCCATCGTGACAGGCAGCGTGGCGGCACTGCTCTTGGTGAAGAGTGCCATCAGGACGGCGGGCATCATACCTCCCAACACCCGCACGGGATTTAATCCGCGTGCCAACAGGAAAAGTGGCAATATTACAAAAAACTGGATGACATTGCCGCCCAGCACCACCAGCACATACTTGCCAATACTGTCGGCTACTATGCCTGCGCTCACTTGTGCTGATAATTGTGCAGAGAAGGCCACGATGCCCAATGGAAGCGTCCAGATAAGACCACGGATAAGAAGGAACAGTAGTTCTTGCAAGCCGAGCAGACCTTTTACTACCACCGCTTTGTTCTCACTTTCCGGCAACTTCGAAAGGCCAATGCCCACGGCAAAGGCCAGCAACAGCAAAGAGAGCACATTACCTTCAAGGAATGGTTTTACGATATTGTTGGGTATGACGTTGAGGATATGGTCGTAATAAGTGAGTTGGGGACTCTTGGCAACAGTACTCTCCCCCTGGCTGATAGTATCAACGGGCAGGTTGCCGGGCGCTATGGCCACATAAAGCAATGCACCCACGGTGGCGGCGGCAATGGTAGTAAGAAGTGTGTAGGTCAGCGTCCGTCCAAAAATCTTGCCTGTGCCTTTGGAGCCGAATGTGGCAAACGTTGTGATTACCGCTAACACGATTGTAGGCACGGCCAGCAACTGAAATAATCTGGTATAGACCGTCGCCACAAAATTCATCAGACCATTCAGCCATTCCAGGCCCAATAGTCCCAATATGACACCCACCACGAGTGCTCCTATCCACATGATTACTTTCATGACTCTTCTTCCTTGATTGGTGATGCCTTGAGAAACTAACCAAAAAGTTTCTTCCAAATCCACAATACGCATATCGCACCAACAACACAGAAAACGAAATTGGTGAGATAGCCTTTGCCAAGAAGCTCTATGTTCAGCAAATGACTGATGAAAGTTCCGGCATAACTGCCGATGATGCCCATGATAAGGTTCATGCAACATCCTTTGCCTTCACCCCTCATAATGCGGTTGGCTATGTAGCCGATGAATATTCCTGTCATTATCGGCCATGCAGTGAAATCAGCAATGTGTTCAAACATATATCTATGTGGTTGTTGTTTTATTGATTTTTTTGCTAATATTTTAAATCGAAATCCGTTCTGTTGAGAGTCTTCCACCTATTCTTCTACATCACAACGTAGAAACCCCATCTCCTTGGCTTTCTCCTGGCCCATCAGGAAATAGACGGCCTCACCCTCATTGCAGAGCTCTCCCTTGGAATTGGTAATCTCGGCCTGAATATAGGCAAGATTGCGAACTTGCTTTGAAATCTTGGCACGGATGGTCAACTCTGGCTCAGTGGTGGACACTGCCTTGCGAAATTTCACGTTCAGTTGCACGGTGTAACCGCTGGTCTGCAATTTCCTGGTGACAACCCATCCGCACACTTCATCAATCAGAGTGCTGAGAATACCACCATGCATCGTGTCTATCCATCCCTGATAGTTGATTCCGGGATGCCACGTGCTGACTATATAGTCTCCATCCTCATAGAACTCCAGATGGAGTCCCAGCGGGTTGGTGGGCGAACAGCCAAAGCAGTTGTATTTCGGATGGCCTGTCCAGGGATTGATAATCTTCTTCATATTCATATCTTGTCTGCTTGTCTTTATTTGAACAGATATTGAGCAAACTCATGAAGCGATTTGCGCCACACTTGCCATTCATGATCGCCAGGGTAGGAATTGAAACGAACTTCCACGCCACCATCGCGCATCTTTTTCACGATGTTACGCGTATATTCAATTCGAGGGTCCTGCTCCCCACAACTCATGAAGAACACGTCAAACTGCTTGTTGAACGCCTTGGTGTCGGTCAGAATACCTGGCACCTCTGACTCAAGGTCAAATTTGGATGCACCTGAGATGCCGCCGAACATTCCAGTGGAGAACACACCTACGTTGGCAAATACCTCAGGGTCGCGCAAACCTATATAGAATGACTGACCACCGCCCATCGAGAGACCGCACATGGCACGGTGCTTCCGGTCTTTTTTCACACGGTAATTCTTTTCCACAAATGGAATCACATTCTCTATCAGTTCGCTGCGGAACGACTGCATGCCCTGCCAACTGTAGCCACCGCCCATGCCACCGTTGCGGGATTGCACGTTGCTGTTGGAACTCACCACAATCATGGGTACAGCCTTGCCCGCGGCAATCAGATTGTCCATAATCTGTGCGGTACGCCCCTGTTCCATCCACCCACGATGATCCTCGCCACCGCCGTGCTGGATATAGACCACAGGATAAGACTGCTTGCTCTCGTTGTAGCCGGCGGGGGTGTATATCATCAGCGGGCGCCAAGATGAATCTACTTCAGAATAGTAACAGATGGTGCGAACCTCTCCGTGGGGCACGTTCTGTATTTCAAAGTCCTCCATGCCTGCTTCTGATGTCTCAATGGCACTTGACCAACGGCTGCAGCCGTAGAATGTCTGGCTGGAAGGGTCGGCCACCGAGACACCGTCAACAATCAATGAATAGTAGTGGAAACCAGGTACCTGTGGCTTGGTGGTCAGGGTCCATACACCGCCATCCGACTTCTGCATGTCATACTTGATGCCGCATAAGTCTATCTGGACGTTTTGTGCCTGAGGGGCATTTACGCGGAACATCACGCTGTTGTCCGACAAGACTCGTGGATAAGAGCCACGGTAAATATTTGTCACTGGGGAATATGACCCTTCTGGGAACTTCTCAGCGCGGAATCCCTGTGCTGCAACCTGAGTGTAGAAAGCGGCTGTCAGTATGGCAGCCAGTGTCATCTTGATGGTTCTCATGTTATTAATAATAAAACAATTAGATGTAATTGGTTGTAGCTTTTTTCTGTTTGGGAGTGGAGTAGGGCATTTGAAGTTTCCTCCTACAGTTATTGCCATTCAAAATTCTCCTTTCCCGCACCGACCTCGAAATGATACTTGGCAATACCCAAATCCATATGGGTATAGCCAAATATGGAGAAACCTTTCTTTGCAAGCACTTGATGGCGGCCGTTTTTGATGCCGATGTATTCAAACGAGAACTTTTGCTGATTGATGGCGGTAGGAGCGAGCAGGGCTGATTCAACCCCCTTCTTGAACCACGACGGGGTGTCGTTGCTGGCATTGCTTACTTGCTCCACAGTCTTTATTTTATGGCCTATGCCCTGAGTCTCGCCATAGCCTATGGCAATATAACAGGCGATTTTCTCACCTTCCTCAAGCACGAAGGTGTTGGCTATCTTCTTGTAACTTAGACCCACCCAGCATGTGTTTAAACCGAGCGTCTGAGCGAATAACACCAGGTGTTCACCATAATAGCCGACAATCTCGTCCAACTCTGCTGTCTTACGACCTGCCACAACTATATAGTTGTTGACTCCACGAAACCTGCCATACTTGGCAAGTGTTCCCTGAAATGCCTTTGGTTCGTTCAGAATCAATTGCATGTGCAGTCCGCTTGCATGGTTGATTTCTGATATCTTTCCTTCCAGCGCATTGATGGTTTCTTCAGTCAATGGCTGGTCTTTGTAGACCCTAACGCTGTGGCGGGCTTTAATCGCTTCTTGGATAGTCATTTTGTTGGTCGTTGTTTTCATTTGTTTTTTTAGAAAGGTGAATCTCCAGCGTCCACCCAGTTGTCTTGAACGCGCTTGGCCGACACTTTGAATTTCTTACCCTTGGAGTTGACAAAAGTGCCTACAATGCGTTGACTGGTCCATTGAATAGTGAAAGTGCCAGTGTTCTTGCCGTTGATGTATTCTTTCCACACTTCATAGCCGCCTTTCTTTCCGGCATACTTGAGTTCTATCCACTGTCCTTTGTTCACTGTGATAGTGGTATAGCGATATGAGAAGTGGGCGCCATCACCCATGTGGAGATTCATGTAGTTAAACTCGATGCCATATTTGCCGAGTGTGCCTACATATTCCATCACACCACCCTGAACCTCGTCAATACTGTTTACTGGACTTGGCGTCTTGACAGCATCTGTGGCATGAATAATCAGTGGAGTGAAAAACATAATTGTCAACAATAATTTTTTCATAATTCTTTAGTTTATTCAGTGTATAACTTTCATATTCATGTTGCTTATCATATTGATTCGTCGAAATTCCTCGTAGCGGTGGGAAGAGGGTGGGGGATAACGTGAGGACTGAATCCAATTTCGCCAGGTTCCGGCCGTACAATTCTGCACTTCCGTTTTTTTGCACTATTGATGGTGACTGGTCGTTTGCCCTTTTTTTCCTTTCCCACTATCACTCTGAGCAGTTCGCAACCATTGACAAGAGTGACGTCAATCTTGTCGCCTTGCTTTTTCACTTCTTTATAGTCCCAATGCTCACCGTCATAGACAGCATAATCATCGAAAAAGCAGATGAGCCATTCGCCTGTCGCATCGTCTTTCAGGCACAGGTCGAGACCGGATTTCGTCTGGCTCATTAGTGTCATTGATACGAGGGTGAGCAATGTGATGATGATAGTTCGCTTCATACTATGATGAGGTATTGATGGTTGGACGAATAGAGGCAAATTTTGAATGTCATTGTTTGCAAATATACATAAATGAGAGAACTCTTAAATACACAGGAGTATGTTGTTATGTATTTTTAATGTATTTTAATCTATTATCCCCGCTTTGTACAATTAGTTAACAGACGTGCCATTGTTTCGCGGATATTCCTGGTAGCCACTTCCTTGCGCATGGCTTCTTCCAACGGGATGCCCACAGGATTGATACACGCTACTTGAGCGAAACCAGCCTCAAGCAATTGGTCACGGTCGCCGATTTTTCCCGCTATCAGGAAGACTGGCACACCGCCCGATTGATGAAGTATTCCCATAGGCAGTTTGCCCATCAGTGTCTGGCGGTCGGCTGAGCCTTCACCTGTAATGATAAGGTCGGCACCCTTGACTATCTCGTCAAATTTGATGGTCTCAAGCAATAGTTGGATTCCGGGCTTGCACTCGGCATTCAGATATTGCAGAAAGGCATAGCCCAGACCACCGGCTGCTCCCGCTCCTTCTTCCCGGGAACGGTCATATCCGAAATGCTTGGCGGAGACCTCTGCAAACTTCCTCGCCCGCTCGTCCAACTGTCTGACCATTTCTTCTGTGGCTCCTTTCTGTGGTCCAAACACATGGGCTGCCCCATTCTCGCCACATAGCGGATTCTTGACGTCGGAGGCAATTGTGAAACGGACATGTTTCATCTCTTCCACATCATCCCATTGGCCATGTTTGGCAAAGGCTTCTATGATGGCGCGAAGCATTCCGATACCGGCGTCGCTGGTGGCACTGCCACCAAGGCCTACGATGATATGCTCTGCACCCTTTCGTACTGCGTCGACAACCAATTGCCCCGTGCCATAACTAGTGGCTATCAGCGGGTTGCGCTCTTCTTTACTCAGTAAGGTCAGACCACTGGCCTGGGCGATTTCTATTACGGCAGTCTTTCTCCAAAGAAGATATTTTGCGGAGACGGGTCGCATCATCGGGTCACGCACTGTAATTTCTTGAATGCCGCTATAAGCATCTGGTAGAGCGGATGAACCTGTAAGTGTATTCGTGTCCACATCAACCGATGAGTCACTTCCGGCAAGGGCTTTGCCAAATGCCTCCAAAAAGCCCTCGCCACCATCGCTGACCGGCACAGAAACTATCTCGGCGTTAGGATATATGCTGAGAATACCCTCCGCTGATGCCTCATTGGCCTCGGTGGCTGTCAGACAGCCCTTGAATGAGTCTATCGCTACTACTATTTTCATGATGTCTTTGTCTTTAGTTTGCTTTTCGCAAATAGCCTTGAGGCATGTCTCCCATCAAAGACTCCGTCATTTATCTTATTTTGTTGGACCTGAAAGGGTCATGCCAAGCCAAACCGCCAGAATTCCTATAATCACACTCGCTCCAATATACAAGGCCGAGAGCAACACTTCGCCGGCCTTCAGCATCATGAATGATTCATTGGAGAATGTGCTGAAGGTGGTGAATCCCCCACAAAAACCAGTGATGAGCAGCAACTTCATCTCCACAGATAGAACACCTTTGCCCACCAATCCAACCAGAATTCCTATCAACAACGAACCTAAAAAATTCACAGTAATAGTCCCCCATGGGAAAGACGGACTGTTCAAACTCGAAATAAGATAACGGCAAACAGAACCGACGGCTCCACCTATTGCTACAAGCAAAAGATTGCGTATCATGGCTTATTCCCTTTCTTCCTTGCTATCCTCTTTGTCGATAATGTAAAATCCGGCTTCGGATGGATGGTCCATCACCATGCTTCCAGGTTTCTCTTTGGTCAGAAGCCAGACTATCCAGATGTCGCCGGCTGCTGAGGCAATGAATATTATTCCCCAGGCTAGTAAGGGCAAACTGCCGATGGCTAGTGCAATAAGAGAGGGGATAATCCCCAGAATGATACAGGGCATTATGCCTCCTATGATGTAGCCTCGGATGTGCATGGGCTCTTTACAATGGCAATAGGGTGTCAGATATTTCCACATCACCCCGAATCGGATACTCCGCCATCCGCTCTTCGCATAGAAAGACCATGTAAGGCCATGAATCAACTCATGAACAACGATGCCAATAAAAAATGAAATGAAGAATATAGCCCATCCTGTTGAGCTTCCTAACACCCCGCTATTTTTTTCTCCCTTCCAGATGAAGAAAAACGGGATGAGGAGTATGATGGCCGACAATGCCAAAAGGATGATGGCAAATACATTGGCCTTGACGATGTCTATTGTTACTTTACGCTTTGTTCCTTGGCTTATTTCCATATTGCCTAAAACATAAAAAAGAGATAATCATGGGAGTGGTTAGAAACAATGAGTCTTGATGGTTGTCTGCCTCTATCTGATAAAGTGCATTGGTGCCCAGGGCTCTCGCTCGGGATAGGCGGGATGTCCGTCGGCATGTATCTTTTTCAGTAGCCAGGCCATGTTGTTGGCCATGGTTCTCATTGTCTGCATGCCTTCGGTGTCAAGGGCTGCTTGACCTTCTTCACGACCATACACGATGTTCCAGTATTGTGAGGTGACCACGGGCATGTTCATCATCTGGAAAGGCATATTCATGGTTTGAAAAGCGGCCGTGGCGCCACCACGACGACAAACACATACAGCGGCCGCAGGCTTGTTCTGTACTTTTGCTCCTGCCGAGAAGAACAGTCGTTGAATGAGTGAGAGCACCGTGCCGTTGGGCTGGCCGTAATAGACGGGAGAACCCACTATAAGAGCGTCTGCGTCATCCAACTTCTCTGAGATGCGGTTGCAGATGTCATCATCGAATACGCAACGTCCCAGTTGCTTGGTCTTGCACTGCGCGCATGCGATGCAACCCCTGACAGGTTTCACGCCAATATGTACAATCTCGGTTTCTATGCCTTGTTGTTCCAATGTTTTTGCTGCCTCGGTCAGAGCCAGGTTGGTATTGCCCTTTTTGCGGGGACTGCCGTTGATTAATAAAACTTTCATTTCTTTATATTTTTGTGTTTTTATTTGTTCTTTGTTGATACTGGGTTTGTCCATAGGAATAATCCTGCAGAGCAGACCAACTGATTGATTAGCGCCAAGAGTTCCTCCGAGGGATTGTATATGGTCATGTATGTGCAATCCCGCTCAATTACCATCAATGTTTCCTCAGACTGCAAAGCGATAAAAAGTGATGATTCCGAAGGTTCTGCTGACAGGCATGAGCCAACCCAATACTCAAATGTCTCAGGTGCGGGATTGCGCGTCCAATTGTCACCATCGTGGCTGAATTCGATGTCGAGGTAACAGTTCAATTTCAGCAGCAAGTCCGTATATTGCTTGCACAGGAGGGATATTCTTTTCAGGTAATATTTTTCCACCTCGAAATACTGACCCCTTCCGTCTGGAGACACTTGCATGGGAAGAATATCCACAATTCTATATGGTTTAGTGGTATATTCATCAATAGTCATAGGTCTCATGGTTTCTTTTTGCTTACAGATTGATAGGCCAATCGTTCGTCGCCCGAAGCCAGATGGATAATGCCACAATAAGAAAAACCATATTTTTCGATGTTGTGCTGCATAATTCGATTGTCACGATGGGTGTCTATACGGATATTGGCATCTTCGCGAAAGCAATAGTCCATGATACTCTTGAAAATGCCATGTGAATCGGGCAAACTGGCAATGCGGTGGATGACATGATACGGTTGAAGGTCATCAATCCAACAGCCTTCGTAAATCTTCGAATAAGTTGGTTCCGGAGACGGAAGGAAAGCAAAATAGGCTACAATTCTACCTTCTTCCTCTATCACAAAACCGCCATTCCTCTCAATGTCGGACATCACAACCTGCATAGAGGGATAACCATTTTGCCATTGCTGTGTGTTGCCTGAAGCGACCATGATGGCTCGGGCGGCATCAAATACCGTCAGAATCGACTCTACGTCGGAAATCTTGGCCTTGCGGATAATTCTTTGCTTCATTTCTTATCTATTGTGATTTGGATTCACTTTGGCGTGAGTGTGTTCTACTCTTGCCCGTTCATGTCCAAAGACTTGTGATGAACATAGGACTGGCATCGTCGGCTTTCTTGAAACCGCATGAAGTGTAGAACTCAAGTTCATTGTTATAGGCAACGATGACGATGCGCAAGTAGTCCCGATAGTGGTCTTTCATCATTTCCACCAGGCGCCGGCCAATGCCTGAATGTTGGTACTCTGGTCTGACAAGCAGATAGTGGACATAGGCCGTCATGATGCCATCGTCCATCGAGCAAATCAATCCTACGAGTTGATTGCCATCCCAGGCTGTATATACTGTCTCGAAATTCTGCATGGCAACAACCAACTTGTCGGGATAATGGCCTGATGACCAATCGACTGAGAGAAATAATGACTCTAACTCTTCTTTTCTGAAATCATGATGATCTTTATATGTGATTGCCATCTCTTGTCTTTTTATATTTGTGGTTGTCCCTTTTACTTGATATGGTGATACTCTCTTTCACAAGTTGGGTATAGGAGAATCTCGTTTTATTCTTATGAATTTTTGACTTCTGACAGTTCACCTGTCTCGGAGTCTATGATGAAACCACGAACTACTATGTCTTTGGGGACAAGTGGGTGGGTCGAAATGGTCTCCACTGTCTTGCGAACAGACTCAGGAGTGTCCTTAAAACCCTCCAGCCAGCCATCCAGGTCGATGCCACACTTGCGGATGATGGCAAGCGTCTCGTCTGTCACGCCACGGGATAGCATTTCTGTATGGAAATGATTGTAACTCATGTGGCAGGCTCCACAATGAGAATGGGCTACCACCATGATTTCCTCTACACCCAATTCGTAGATAGCCACAATCAGACTGCGCATCGCAGAGTCGAATGGGGATATCACCAGGCCACCTGCGTTCTTGATGATTTTCGCATCACCGTTTTTCAGGCCGAGAGCGGCTGGAAGTAATCGGGTCAGACGGGTGTCCATACAGGAAAGCACTGCCAACTTTTTGTTGGGATATTTGTCGGTCAAATATTCCTCGTATTCTTTACGGGCTACAAATCCTTTGTTGTAATCAATAATCTGGTCAATCATGCTTATGTTATTTATTTGTTTGTTCAAATCATTCCCGAAGATGTTGTCACGGCCAAGGTCGTGTCATCGGTGAGGGCCAATCAGTTTCTCCATCCAAATCATATCGTACCAGCGACCAAACTTCTTGCCACATTTGTGGAAATGGGCTACTTGGGTATAACCAAGTCTTTGGTGGAAATAGACGCTGTCGAGCGTCAGATATTCATCTTCTTGCTCAAGGTAAGAGATACAGGCGTTCAGATTGAGAATGCCCTGCTCTTGAAGCGCTATCTCAAGGCTGTCATGAAGTAGCCTTCCAATGCCTTTGCCTCTTTCTTTCTTATCGACATAAATCGAAGTCTCGACAGCCCATTGGTAGGCTGCCCTTTCCTTGAAGGCACCGGCGTAGGCATAGCCCACAACTCGGTCGTCGACGATACCCACAAGCCATGGGTATTTCTTTGTGATATGGACAATCCGCTCTCGAAACTCTTCGATTGTAGGTACGTCATATTCAAAAGTGATTGCTGTCTGTTCCACATAGGGAGCATAGATAGACAGTAATGCCTCTGCGTCTTTCAATTCAGCGCGTCTGATTTCTAACTGCATTGTTTGTGTGCCAATGATGTTCTCCCCAAATTGGTCTTGGAAATCTTATTGAAGGCGTTTGCCGTCAGAAAATGCCTTGCCAACAGTGCCGCCAAGTTGGATGTAAGTATGATGGACTGGATCGTAAGTGATTAACTTCATCTTTTCAACATCTGGATTGCCATCCGCCGAAAGAAAACTCTCGTCGCAAAGAATGTTGACAATCTCGGCCACAAGATAATAACCCGTAGCAGTCTCTTCTATCTTTTCCTTGACACGGCACTCTAAAGTCATGGGGAAATCTTTGAACAAGGGAGCATTTACATTGGGGGCTTTCTCTGATACCCAACCCGCCTTTTTCATCTTGTCGGGAGTGTTTCTTCCACTTACAATGCCTACATAATCGGAAGCAATCATCGTATCGACAGTGGCAAATGCCACGGTGAGGTCTGAATTGGATGCGAGATTGTCGGTTGTGGCATGTGAGCCAAGTGAAATCATAATCTCATGCATGTCCCACTGTCCACCCCATGCTGCATTCATCGCGTTGGGATTGCCATTCTTGTCGTATGTGCCGATAATCAGTACTGGTTGTGGAAGTATCCACGGCTTTGAACCAAAATTTTTCATCTTCATCTGGTTTTAGAGTTATGGTATTTTGTCTTTTGATAGTTTTCAGGCGACCAATTGAATATTACTTCGCATTAGTCTTGGCAAAGATACGAAAAAAACGGAAAAAACATAGTCCGGAAATAAATATTTTGAAAAAGGTTAACCATAATAAGCAGACATCCCAATCCAGGGTCCAGGATTGGGATGCTGTGTTTGTTTGGAATAGTTGTTTGTTGTTTATGCCTCGCCTTGAGATTCTGGTGTAACTACCTCAGGTATCACAGAAACGACGCTCTTATTGTATGCACCCTTGTGGAACTGTACAATACCATCTTTCAGGGCAAACAGAGTGTCATCCTTGCCAATACCAACATTCTGGCCAGGGTTGTGCTTGGTGCCGCGCTGGCGAACAATCACGTTGCCGGCTAAACACTTCTGACCACCCCAGATCTTAACTCCCAATCGTTGCGAAGCTGACTCGCGGCCGTTCTTCGAACTACCTACACCTTTTTTATGTGCCATTTCTAAGTCCTCCTCTTTTTAACCGATTATTGATTTGATTTCTACATGGGTGTACTGGGCACGGTGTCCGTTCTTCTTGCGAGAGTCCTTACGACGCTTCATCTTGAACACGATGACCTTGTCACCTTTTACGAGAGGGTTAATTACCTCACACACTACTTTGGCACCTTCTACTGTCGGGGCACCAACTGTCACTGCACCGTCATTGTCGACAAGCAGCACTTTCTCAAACTCAACAGTCTGGCCTTCCTCGGCATCCTTGATGTGATGCACAAAGAGCTTCTTGCCCTGCTCGGCCTTGAACTGCTGACCGTTGATCTCTACAATTGCGTACATTTTTTGATTGTATAACGGGTTTTTTCCGCAAGGCGGATGGCACTCGCCAACACTTGTTCGGCCTCCACGGACTAAATCGGCTGCAAAATTACTACTTTTAATCCACATAATTGACATCACTCTTTTCATAAAAACAACTTTTAGCAGAATTTAACAGTCGGGCGGGCGATTTTGGGAGCGCATTATTATTAGAAGTGGCATCCTCGGCCGATTTGTTGTCTTCGGTGATTTACAATTGAAGTTCAAAAAAGTACAAAATTAATTGCGGACTAAAAAAAAATGTTGTATTTTTGCACAATAACTAATGACATCTACTATCAAACTATATTATTTCTAATCTTTAAAACCAACTGCTTATGAGAAAACAAATGAAATTACTCAGCTTGTTGTTACTGATGCTTCTCTCTGCCACAATGGCAAATGCCAGTGTGACTGCGAAATGGGATTTTAAAAATAATCTCCCGGAAGGCATTCAGAATAACACAAATTACTCAAGTGGTGTGAACACAGTAGTTTCCACCATCCCTGAAATCAAGATGGTTGTTGACCTCACGAATGGAGGCAAACTCTATTGTGTTAATCGCGACAATGCACAGATGAATCCTGGCACTGTCTTGAAAATTCCTGTCTTTTCTACAAAGGATGTGGTGACTGTTGATGGATTTCCTAATTACTGTCATTTCGCCGTGGGCGGTGAGGAAAATAATGACGTGGCCACTGTCACCCACAAAGCAACTGCCGCGGAGGTCAAAACCGGCTATGTGGAGGTGACTGCTACGGCTGGTAACAACTACATCAATTGTATTAGTGTAGAACTGGATAAAATACCGGCTCAGGATGTGACCGGTACTTGGGACTACAGCAATGAGGCTGTGATGACGGCCACCCTGGCTGCTGCCAACGGCAATACTGACGTCAGCGTGCCTGCTATCGAGAATAATGGACTTGTTATGCTGGTCAACGCTCACGGAGCGTCATTCCGTAACAATAATGGAACGAATATTCAGGTAAGGGAAGGTGCTGAGTTTAAAGTACCAGTTAAGAGCACTGAGGATATTGTCACAGTGAAAGGGTATCCTGGCTTCTCTTCTTATACCATTGGAAATTCTGAAACTCTTTCTGACGAGAATACTTACAAAGCAAAAAACAGCGATGTAAATCAGGGATATGTGTCAATCATTTCTGCCAGTAGCAATAATTACTACCTCTGCATTTCTGTGGTGCAAAAAGCACAAGAGGAAAAACCTGTGCTTGAAAACGCAGAAGCAACAGCCACATTCCCATTCGACCTCGGTACTGAAAACCAGACGGCTGACTTTGGTGAGGCTGCCGACTATTTCATCAGCAGTAAGGTGGTTTATGGTGATAATCTGACGTTGAAGGATGCCAATAATGGCGCTGGAATTGTTGAGACACGATTCGAACCATCCACTCAGATCAACTCTCCTACGGACGAGAATCTTATTCAATTCCTAATCCAGCCCAAATACGGACTGAGTTTCACTCCGACCAAAGTTTCTCTGAAAACTACCCGCTTCGGTACAGACAATGGACTACTCGATATCGCATGGCTCAATCCTGACGGCACAAAAGTCACACTGGCAACAGAGGTGAAACCCAATAGGAACAGTGGTACAAATCCCGCAATAGCCTCTGATGAGGGAAAGAAATTCAGCGAACTTTCCTACGATGTGAATGGCGCAACCCCAGGCGAAGGCGCTTGCGGCCTGGCTATCAATCTCTATCGTCTCCAGAACGGTAAGCAAATCGGATTTGCCGACATCGTGATTACAGGTCTGCTCAATGGGCAGGAAGTGGAGGTGCCTATGCTTGCCTCGTTCAAGGCTAACGGACGTGAATATGCAGCCGATGATGTGTTTGAGGCTGATGGCGACCAGTTCGTGGCCACTATCGAATTGTCGAAGAGCGAGCAGATGATTTCTGAAAGCAATCCTATCACAGAGGTGACAGCCATCACTGGCGAAATCGGTGAGGTCTCTTATAATGGTGACGATACCCAATGCGAAGTGACTATTCCAGTCACGCTCGGTAGTATTGTCATCAATTATGTCGCAAAATTTGTGCAGAAACCCGACTTCACTCTGACTTATTATGATACAGATGGAACCGTGATGGGGACACAACAAGTGGAGAAGGATGCATCTATCGGTGAGTTTGCAGTCGATTTCAACGCAGCAAAAGCCGAGGAGGGTTACAAAGTGCGTGGTTGGTTCATCAAAACTGTGTATGGACAGAAATACACCACCGAGGACATTGTCACTGGCAACATGTCACTCTATGCCGTGGCTACTGAAATCGAAGTGCCGAGTCCATTTGCGAAATATAATTTCGATCTGACTAATAAGTTCTTCTATCCTGAGGATCATGAGGCATTTGTGCCACAGGGCAATGGCTACTGGCATGACAACCAACATGGATGGGCATTCAGAAACGGAGACCGCATCCAACTGCTTGTAGGCCCCAAGGCTACCATTTCTGTCGCCAACTGTAAGTATGGTACTGCTCCTGCTCAATTGGTATTCAAAGATGCTGAGGGCAATGAATTGAAGTCGATTACAGCTATTACTGAGGGTGATGGAGAAATCAATACTTTCCTGTATGAAGGAAATGCCGGAGAACTTAACATCGACGTGGTCTCGAGTGGCGAGATTTACATTCACAGCATTCGCATAGTCAATACGGCTGAGACCAACTACGTGAGCAACGGAAACTGGTACTTTGTCAAGCCGGGTGACGCCAGCAGCCTGATTGATGTGATTGATATGGTAAATGGCATCAATGGTTCACGTGATGCAGAGCGCTCGTTTATCTTCCTTCCTGACGGAACTTATGACCTCAAACAAACAGTGCTCACTGCCATCAGCGGACACAATATCTCTATTATCGGACAATCTACTGAAGGAACAATCATCAAGAATGCTCCCCATTACTCCACCGAGGGTATTGGCACAACAGCCACACTGCTCAATTCCGGCCAGAACCTCTATATGCAGGATGTGACACTACTGAATGCTCTCAGTTATTATGAGGCAGGGGATGCAGGAAGAGCCGTCTGTCTGCAAGACAAAGGCGACCGCGCCATCTTCAAGAATGTGGCAATGCTGTCGCATCAGGATACTTATTACAGCCAGAACACCAAACAGTCTTATTGGGAAACTTGTGATATCCACGGCACAGTGGATTTCATTTGCGGGGGTGGAGATGTGCGCTTCGTGGATACTAAACTGTCGCTTGAACCGCGCTCTCTCAATGGAACTGGCAGCCGTACAATCACGGCACCAACCACTACCACCAACTTCGGCTACGTCTTCGACAATTGCGAGGTGGTTGACTTGGCCAATGGCAAAGGCGACTGGAACTTCGGGCGCACATGGCAAAACAATCCTATCGCCGTCTATCTTAACACCACTCTGGACGACAACGCTGCCAAGACTCTTATCAGTTCACGTTGGATGCAGAAGGGTATGAACAACAGAGACCCGAAGGTGTTCGGTGAGTTTGGTACAGTCAACTCGTCGGGTGACAACATCACTCCGGCATCGAATATCATCACTTCTTTCGGAGGACAGTTCGAGACCATTCTCACGGCTGAACAGGCTGAGGACTATTCCTACGACAAAATGTTCAAGAACAATGAGAACGCATGGGATCCTGCAAGCCTTACAGCACAAGAGGCTGCACCAACTGCCGCTTACGCCAATGGCAAACTGACCTGGGCGCCTGTCGATGGTGCTATCGCATACGCAGTCTTCAAGAATGACATCTTCCAGGATGTTGTCATCGATGCCAATGAATATGCCGTGGAGGCTGCAAATGGTGATGTCCTTTCTGTACGCGCAGCCAACAGCATGGGCGGATTTGGTGAGGCTGCTGAGGTGGAACTTGCCGTACTTATGCTCGACGAGAACACCCAGAATGATATTCCTGCCGTCGGAACTGCTGTCAGTGTGGTCAACACCAAACGAACAATTCTTGGTGGAAACTGGAATTCCATCTGCTTGCCATTTGCCATCTCTGCCAATGACCTCGGCAATAGTGAGCATCCTTTCTACAACGCTCAGATTATGCAACTCAGTGGAGCGACCTTCAATGAGGCAGCCAACGCCGAGAACATCAACTTTGAGGCTGTAGACGAAATGGAGGCAGGAAAGCCATATATTATTAAGGTGGATGCCGACGTGGAGAATCCCGCATTCCAGAATGTGGTGATTGGTGCTGTGGAGCCTGCTTCAACAGTGGCCGGTAATTGCACAATGGTGGGTGTTATCAATCCATACGAGTTCGCTGCTGCTGACAAGGGCATCTTCTTCCTCACTGCTGGAAATCAATTCAGTTATGTGGGTGAGCCAGGCATAATGAAGGGTATGCGTGCATACTTCCAGATTGCAGGATTGCCAGAGGATGCTTATTCAAATATCTCAATTTTCTTCGGTGGTGCCGATGGTATCAAGTATGTGGGTGAGACTTCTGCTGCTGACGGAAAAATCTTTGACCTGCAAGGACGTGAACTTAACAGCACACCAAGACAGGGCGTCTATATTAAGAACGGACGCAAATACGTGAAATAATATAATCATAATGGGGGCACTTGCTCCGTGCCCCCAATTAATTAAAATAGACATGAAAAAAACTTATTCAATTCCTGCAACAAAAATTATGACCATGGCAACCATGACTGCTGTTCTCGTTGCTTCAGGCTCTGGTTCCATGACCATCGGCGCTGACGATATTGGACTCGGCGGAAACACACCTGATGGAAGAAATCCTGGCGATGCTATTTAGTCACCACTAACTATACTGTAACGAGAGGGGACATCAAATAATTGATGCCCCCTCTCGTTTGGCGTATGAATGATTCAGAAATCTATATTTCTCTTTCAAGTTTTTTCAAAAAATATTTTTTGAAATCATTCCACTTGTAATAAGGGCCACTGACTGCTTGCAGAGGAAGTCGTGCCTCATTCTCGTTCAGTAAAACCTTCATCAGGATATCTCCTTCGCCAGTCGTAGGGCGATAGAAAATCATCTGTATATTGCATCCCATGGGGAATATCTTGTAGCAACGCCACCCCTCATCATCCAGTTGTTCCAAATCGGTGATTTCCTTTCCCCAGTCATCCAGTTCCAGCAGACAAGCCAGAGGCATCACGCACACCTCATGCCCATAGCGGAGAGTAGCGCCAGGGTGGGGGAGGCGCAGACAACTATCCGCTTCTTGAATAATCATGCCAAGGAGGTTGCGCTGGGAGTAAGGTGACACTCCGCCGTTGAGTGGATATGGCCCATAGTGGATATACCACCAGGCATTGGTCTGAAGCCAAAGGTCATATAACTCGCTCTCATTGAAAATGTCGTAGAGTGTCATGCCATGTCGCAATTCAGTGCTCTGGAGATTGCTGGCTAATTTAAATAGATGATAGGTCACACGCTCCCAGTTCACCTGGTTGCGCCAGTATTTCTCGTTCTTGAACAGTGAACGCATGATACGGTCGTAGTTCTGGTGTCTTTTGCAAAACTCGTCGTAAGCATTCTTCACACTCTCTGGCTCTTTCAACTGGTCGAGACGACGGTCGCTGTGGTTCATATACCACATGTCGTGGCGGCTCGCATCATGTCGGATTTCCAACTCCGGATTCAGACGGCATAGCTCTTGAAGGGCGTTTTCCATCGATAGAATACAGCGAATTACATCGGTGCTCTTGGCGTCTATGTGGGTCTTGCCTGCAAACACCTCAGGAAAACGCTCATACATACGACGGGCAATCCCACGATGTTGCTCGGCTCCCAAAAGGGTCAACTCGCCATGACGGAGATTGGCATCCTCGCGGATGGTGCAAATACGTCTAAAAATATCTTCGCCAAATGGGGTCAACTCGCCAAGTGAGTCTGCGCGGAAAAGTGCCTTGTATGCCAAGTCGTAGTCGCTGTCTGAAATGAGATGGCGCGAACCATGACGGCCATAATGGCTGATGTAGTAGGCCTCGTAACCGGATGGTGGAGGGGTTAATTCTTTTTGCTCTGGACCAGGGTAAGCGTAGTAGTTGCTGCCTGAACGCATGATGTTCTCGCTTATCTCCGTGCGGGATATCTGCCCAAAAATTGTAAGCGTGGTTAATAACCACGAAATCATCAAAATCGTCTTTTTCATTATTGCTTTGGTTTTAAGTTTCTTCAAAATCTATGATTTTTGAGGAAGTCAGCTTCTTAAGCCGACAAATATAGTGATATTTCTTGATATATTAAAAAGATGTGCTGTTTTTTTGATGTCAAGTACCTGTTATAAATACCTTTCCCTCTGAATTATCTTCATTCATTATTTGCATAAATCAGAAAATACCATTATATTTGCATCATAATTAATTAACGTCCAGTATGATTGTAGATAAAAAGAAAGAGGTATTCATTAATCCATATACTGATTTTGGCTTCAAAAGGCTTTTCGGGACAGAGATGAACAAAGATTTGCTCATCAGTTTCCTCAATTCTATTCTTAATCATGAAGAAGGTGTTATTAAAGATGTGAGTTATCTAAACAGCGAGCATCTCGGAGATGGATATGGTGATAGACGCGCGGTTTTTGATGTTTATTGCACAACAGAGAATGGAACAAAATTCATTGTAGAGATGCAGAAAGCAGAACAGCGTTTTTTCAAGGACCGAAGCATTTACTATGCTACAACACCAATTCGTGAGCAAGCCCCACAAGGGAAATGGGATTACCACTTGCAGAATGTGTATTTGGTGGGCGTTTTGGATTTCATTTTTCCAGAGGATGAATATCCCAAGGATAGTTTCCGACATGAAATCAAATTGAAGGATGTGGAAGACAACCATGTGTTCTATGACAAACTTACATTTGTTTATCTAGAAATGCCTAAGTTCAATAAAAGTGAAGAGGAACTTGAGACGATGTTTGATAAATGGATGTATGCCTTGCATAATCTTTCTAATTTGCTGGACCGTCCCAAGGCGTTGCAGGATAGAGTGTTCGGGAAATTTTTTGAACAAGCAGAAATCGCTCGTTATACCGACGAGGAACGTAGAGGATACGAGGAGAGTGTAAAAAACTATCGGGACTATATTAATACTATGGACACGGCTTACGAGAAAGGCTTTGGTCTTGGTATGGAAAGAGGTTTTCATAAAGGAAGAACAGAAGGACTTAAAGCAGGCCGCGCCGAGGGCCGCGCCGAGGGCCGCGCCGAGGGCCGCGCTGAGGGTCGCGCCGAGGGTCGCGCTGAGGGTCGCGCTGAGGGTCGTGCCGAGGCAAATAAAGAATTCGCCCTAAAAATGAAATTAATGGGAATGGATTTAGAGGATATCAGGAATATTACTGGACTTACGCTTAGTCAAATCGATGAACTATAAGGCTGTTTCCTTGGTTAATAATACAAACATAAAATGCAATTGTTAATGAAAAAGTCAATATTGTTATTCGGCATTTTTGCCTTTTTGACATCTTTTTGTGCTAATGCACAAGTATTATACAAAATCTCAGGGAAAGGATTGACAAAACCTTCTTTCTTGATGGGGACATTTCATTTGGCTCAGCCTTCATTCGCTGATTCCATACCGGGATACCATCGTGCTTTTGATATGGTAGGACAAGTGTATGGAGAGGTGGTCACAGCAGATGCCAAAAAAGCCGAGAATATTAAAAAAATGACGGATGCTATGATGCTACCAGATAGCATGTCTTTGGAAAACTTATTCACAGATAGTGAGATGCAGAGGTTGAATGCTTTCTCAAAAGAACTGATGGGAGCTGATCTCACACATCCGATGATGAAGGAGTCTTTTGGAAAAATGAAACCTTCTGGAATTTCCACTGCTTTTACGGTTTTGCTGTATCAAAAGTTTCTGCCAGAGGCTTTCACGGGAGAGGGTATTGATGAATATGTGCAAAATCAAGCCATTAAACATGGAAAAATGGTTGGGGGATTGGAGACAATCGATGATCAACTGGATGCTCTCTTCAATCTGACACCAATTGAAAGACAGGCAAAGTCGTTGATCTGTATAGTTGATAACAAAGAATACAATCTCTCGTTGACAAAACAAATCATTGAGGCATATTATGCGCAGGATTTGGAGAAGATTGAGAAATTAACTGAGATGAAACTTGGTGATGATTGTGATGCCACTGACGAGGAAAATGAAATTTTAGTTACTGGAAGAAACAAAGCCTGGATGATAAAAATACCATCCCTTATGGCTGAAAAGCCTACCATGTTTGTTGTGGGGGCGGCTCATCTGGTCGGTGAAGAGGGACTTATATCTCTCTTGCGAAATGCTGGATATACTGTGACTCCTGTTGCTGGATTGGTTTCCAAGCCGATTTCCTTTTAGGAAAGTGTTCTTGTCTCTTCCACTTTATTGCATTTCCAGTCCTGAGTGAATGTAAACTCATATATGGTTATCTTTTCGAAAACTATATAAAAAAAATAAAAAACCAATACATGATTCCAAATAAATGTATTAACTTTGTCTCGTCTTTATAAATTAATGTACGAAAATGAGAAATAAAACATTTATGAAATCTGTAGCCGCTCTTTTGTTCGGCGCAATGTTGCTCAGTGCTATGCCGGGCGATCAGGTCATGACACGTCAGGGCTCCACATATATTGTCAATACCACCACAATAGCAAAGAATGTGAAGGGATATTTAAGCAATACACCTTTGAAAATCTATATCACTAATAACAAAATAGATAAAATAGAGGCCCTGCCCAACAAAGAGACACCTAAGTATTTCTTCAAGGTTAAAAAGCAAATGCTTGGGAAATGGGATGGAATGACAGTCAATAATGCATTGAAAGCAAAGGTTGATGGAGTAACTGGAGCAACAATGTCTTCCGATGCTGTAAAGAAAAACGTGAAAATGGGACTTGAATACTACAAGAAAAACAAAAAGTAGTAACCTATTCAACAAGCAGAATTTCTTACAAGCCCTATAAGCCTTATGTAAACTATAAGTCTTATAGGGCTTGTTTCATGTTTCAAATGTGCGACTTGTTTTTTTTCCCATTGTCACCCATTCGTATATTTGTAATCTTTATATTTCGACTTGGGAAACACAAAAATGTCGTCACTGATGCCACCGCTCTTAAAGTTGCTTATCTGTACTGTTGTCCAAAACCAAAGCACTTTGATTTTCAGACTTTTGGGAGCGTATGTCTTCCTGTCTATTACTGCCTTCAAATGCTTGATGCCCTTCACGTCTTTCCTCGCTGTAAGAACAATAATATATTCTGTGGAGGTAGCCTTTTCAAGAGAATAATTGTAGTCTTCGGCATTGAAAGTGAATTTACTCATGTACTTATCACTACGGCCGGTCTTTGCATTATAATGTGTCACTGTCTTTTTCCGTAAATCCACCCAGTAGTCGTCGGTGCCATTGTTCCAACTCAGATAACGATTTTCCACAAATTTGCTCTTCTTGCCCTTATACCAAATAGTGCCATTGGTCTTGAGAACGCCGATAATGTTTACGTCATAATGCAACGTGCTGCCTTGAGAACCAAAAACCATATTGTAAGTCTTGTTGAATATCTGCCGGGCGGTTTGTGAATTGCTGGTAGTGGGATACAACACACACAACAGACACAACACAGCGAGGCGGGAAAAACATCTGGAAATATCTTTCATGGATTGTTTTCAGTGATGGGTTTTGATAATTTGATATATGTCATTGATAGTTTGGTCGAAAGGACCATTGTGCTCCAGTTTCAATGTACACATGGCTGCCGCAAAGCGACCACATTCATCGTAATTGCGACCAAGTGCACGACTGTAGAGATAGCCAGTGGAATATGTGTCGCCGCAACCAGTGGCATCTATCGTCTCACGGGGTGGGTAGGCAGGAATTTCATAAAACTTGCCCTCTGCATAAATCAGCGAACCGTAACTGCCAAGTGTGATGACGACTTCTTTCACCCCCCAGGAGGCTATCTTCAGGGCCACGTCATGGGGATTGCTCAGACCAGTCACAACTTCCATCTCATGCTCATTTAGTTTTAGTATGTCTGTATGCCGGAGCACTTCAAATTTGTCCTTCCAGTCTACAGCATGTACCTCTTCGCCACGCACCTCACGCAGAAAACCTTGAACGTCGATAGATACCATGCCGCGATGTGATGCCAGTTTTATCAGTTCGGGGGAAAAATCATCATCCAAAAGCGAACCAAAATGATAGATTCTGGCATTGATGTGTCTGAGGTGGTCAACTGTGAATGGGTCGGATTTCGATAGCACACGTTGGGTCCGGTTGTTCTGATTCTCACCGTATTTGTTCTCGAAAAACACGGTTTCGCGGCTTTTGTGACAGGTCACGTCTATGCCCGCAGAGCGCATGTCGTCAATAACCGACATGTCTTTTTCGGCCATGGATGTAATCAGTTTGAAAGACACTTTCGAGGGAAGGTGATTGATGCCGTAGGCGAAGTAAAAAGAAGTGCCTCCGTTCATATACACCTCGCTGCGGGGCGTTACTATCTTGTCGAGCGTGATATGCCCTATACAGCAGATATCTAGTTTATCATATATATGCATGGATGTAACCAATTCTGGCTTTTTTGTTCTATACTTTGCAAAATTAATAAAATGCATTATCCTAGACAAATTTTATACTGCTTTTGTGCCTTTTTTGCGAAAAATGTAATATCTTTGCAATGTTTTCAACGACGTATCATGCACAATACAGAGAGATTCTCAGATTTCTTGATGAAGCATCAGGTCAGGCCAACAGCTAATCGAATTATCTTGTTACAGGCACTTGAGGAGATAGACAGGGCGATGACCCTTTCAGAACTGGAAAACAAGGTCGTCACCATCGACAAGTCAGGAATATTTCGTACACTGTCTTTGTTCAAGGAACATGGACTGGTGCATGTGATTGATGATGGCGAAGGTACTAAATATGAGTTGTGCAGAAGTCATCACAAGGCTCATGATGATGACACACACGTGCATTTTCATTGCGAGAGATGCCATGTCACTTTTTGCCTCGAGGATGTGCCTATCCCTAAAGTGGATTTGCCTGATGGATACGTCATAATGACTGCTAACTATATCATTAAGGGTATTTGCCCAAATTGCACTACACGGAGACATTAATAAATTCTATCATGTTAAGAAAAATCAGAATAATACTTGCCGCTGTTTTCTTCATCGGAATAACACTGTTATTCCTCGATTTCACAGGAACGCTTCATCATTGGCTCGGATGGATGGCAAAGGTGCAGTTCTTGCCGGCAGTTCTTGCCATCAATGTGATTGTCATTGCCGCCTTGGTCATTTTGACATTGATTTTCGGCCGGATATACTGCTCGGTCATCTGTCCTCTGGGAATTATGCAAGACTTGATTGCAAGGCTGAGAAGGAAGAAAAACAAGTATTCTTACTCGAAGCCTCTCTCATGGCTTAGGTATACCATGCTTGCTGTTATGGTGTTGGCCATTGTCTTCGGCGTGGCTTCCGTCGTTCAATTGCTTGCGCCTTACAGCAGTTTTGGTAGAATCGCCACAGCCATCCTGCAGCCTCTGTGGATGCTGGGAAACAACTTGTTGGCTGGTGCTGCTGAAAGATTCGACAGTTACACTTTTTATTCCGTGGATGTTTGGCTGAAAAGTATTCCTCTGTTGGTCATCGCCATTGTAACGCTTTTGATAGTGGGTGGGTTGGCCATAAAAAACGGCCGCACTTATTGCAACACAATCTGTCCGGTGGGTACACTCTTGGGATTTATTGCAAGATTTTCTTTCTTGAAAGTAAGATTCGTCAGCGATAAGTGCAAAAACTGCTCTCTTTGCTCCAAGAATTGCAAGGCATCATGCATCGACTATAAAACCCATACAGTGGGCTATAGCAGGTGTGTCGCATGCGGAAATTGCATCTCAAAATGCAAATTTGGCGCATTGGTGTATGCTCATTCGGTACCTTCTGGAAATACCGTCTCTCAGCCCCAAGATGATGAAGTAAAGGTTGAAGAAACAACTCAGAGTCCAAATACGTCTAAGAAGCAAGAAAAGGTGAATAAGGGAAGACGCTCCTTCTTCATGGTTACTGCCTTGGCTACTTCTGCTGTCATCGCACAGGAGAAGAAAAAAGTACACGGGGGATTGGCGGTGATAGAGGAAAAAGAGGTGCCATCACGAAATACACCCATCACGCCACCGGGTTCTCTCAGTGCGGATAATATGGCTAAAAGGTGTACTGGATGCCAGTTGTGCGTGTCGGAGTGTCCCAATGGGGTTCTTAGGCCTTCCACCAGTCTGCTCTCTATTATGCAGCCCGTCATGTCATACGAGAGGGGGTATTGCAGACCCGAATGCACAAGATGTTCAGATGTATGTCCCACTGGGGCTATCAAGCCTATTACAACGGCTGATAAATCTGCTACACAAATCGGGCACGCTGTCTTTATCTCCAAAAACTGTATCGCCGTCACCAAAGGCGTGGAATGTGGCAATTGTGAACGCCACTGTCCGGTGGGCGCCATCGAGATGGTGCCTCTTAACGAGGAAGATGAGGATACACCATTCATTCCTGCCGTCAATGAAAACCGGTGTATCGGTTGCGGCGCATGCGAGAACCTCTGTCCCGCGCGGCCACTTTCTGCCATCTACGTCGAAGGACACGAAGTTCATAAATCTGTATAATCTCTTATTCTTGTTTACCCATCTACAATTTGTCTCCCAAACTGCATAGCAGGCCTATTACAAAAATAAAGAAAAATGAAAAATATATCTCGCCGGTCATTTCTCAAACTCTTCGGAGCTGGCTCTGTTGTCACTGCTGCAACGCTGGCTGGTTGCAATAATTCTTCTACCAATAATAAATTCACAAATGACTATAAAAACCAGCAGGAACCACCTAAAGATAAAATGGTGTATCGTATTTGTCCTTCCACCAAAGACAAAGTATCGCTGCTGGGGTATGGTATGATGCGATTGCCCACAGTCAAGGAAGGTGGTAAAGAAAGAGTGGACCAGGAACAGGTGAACAAACTCGTGGATTATGCTATCGAACATGGAGTGAACTATTTCGATACCTCACCAGTTTACCATCAGGGGGAGTCTGAGTCTGCCACGGGCATAGCACTTCATAAACATCCCCGCAATAGTTATTTCGTGGCGACGAAACTCTCAAATTTCAACAAGGAGACATGGTCCAAGGAGGCTTGCATCGAAATGTACCATAACTCCCTTAAATATCTTCAGGTTGATTATATTGACTACTATCTGCTGCATAGCGTAGGAAATGGTGGAATGGAGCAACTTAACGCTCGTTATATTGATAATGGAATCCTTGATTACCTCCTCAAGGAGAGAGAGGCTGGGAGAATTAGAAATCTCGGATTCTCATTTCATGGTGATGTGGAAGCCTTTGACTATCTGCTCTCGCAAAATGATAAATATCATTGGGATTTTGTGCAAATCGAATTGAATTACCTCGACTGGGACCATGCTAAGGAAATCAACGAGGGAAACACCGATGCCAGTTACCTCTATGCTGAATTGGAGAAACTGGGAATCCCTGCTGTCATTATGGAACCACTGTTGGGAGGAAGACTTGTCAATTTGCCACAATATTTGGTGAGTAAGATTAAGCAAAGAGATCCTCAGAAATCGGTGGCATCATGGGCTTTCAGATATGCGGGGACACCAGAAGGGGTGCTTACCGTATTGAGTGGCATGACCTATATGGAACATCTCAAGGACAACTTGCTCACATATAGCCCGCTCATTCCTTTGAGTGAGGAGGATACTGACTTTCTCTACGATATCGCAAACCAGATGCTTGGACAGCAAACCATTCCTTGCAACGATTGCAAGTATTGTATGCCATGCCCCTATGGAGTGGATATCCCTGGTATCTTCGTACACTACAATAAATGTAAAAACGAGGGTACTCTGCCAGTGGACAAACAAGACGAGAATTACGCTAAATTCCGCAGGCAATATTTGATTGGAATCGATAGGTCTGTGCCGAAACTTCGGCAGGCAAATCATTGCATAGGATGCGGACAGTGTGTGCCCGCTTGCCCACAAAATATTCCAATTCCGCAGGAACTCCAAAAAATCGATGAGTATATCGAGGAGTTGAAACGAGAATTGGATTGAAAATCATACGTCGGGAGAACTTCCCGACGTTTTTTGTGGTTAATTGATATAGATTAATCCAAAAAACAACCAGTAAAACTTGCTTATATCAAAAAAAAACCATATTTTTGCATTAAATATACGAATACTGTGTCAAACTTAGGACGCAACAAACACCGGCCTAAAACTAAAATAACACTACTATGAAAATCCTTGCTATCAATCCTGGAATGATTTCCACGAAAGTAGGCGTGTTCCATGACGAGGAGATTGTTATGCACGCTTGCATCAACCATCCGTTTGAGGAATTGTGCAGATATCCGTTCATCATGGACGAGTTTGATTACCGTAAAGAAAAACTGCTTGAGGAACTTCAAAGGCAGGGATTCGGTATGGACTTCGATGTCGTCGTGGGAAGGGGAGGACTTGTCAAGCCCATCGAAAGCGGAGTATATGAACTCAACGATAAGGTTATAGAAGATACCATGCACCCAAGACTCCAGCATGCATGCAATCTCGGCTCACTGATTGCGCTCAGCATCGCTAAGGAAATACCTGGATGCAGAGCTTTTACGGTCGATCCGGGGGTGGTCGACGAACTCGAGGACATTGCACGAATATCCGGAATGCCTGAAATACCTCACCAGACTATCTGGCATGCGCTCAATCAGCGTGAAATCGCAAAGAGGTATTGTCGGGAGCATGGAGTGAAATACGAGGAGCAGGACCTTATCGTCTGTCATCTTGGCAGTGGTATCTCATTTGCCATGCACCACCATGGAAGGGCAATCGCATGTAGCGATGCCCTAAGTGGCGACGGACCTTTCAGCCCATCCAGGGCAGGAACTGTCCCATCTGTGCAACTCATCAAACTTTGTTATAGCGGGAAATACACTGAGAAGGAAATGCTTCGGAAGGTGAACGGACACAGCGGACTGACGGCACATCTGGGTACAAATGATGTCAGAGTGGTCGAACAACGGATTAAAGATGGCGACCAACATGCAAAATTGGTGCTTGATGCCATGATTCTCTCTGTGGCTCGCTATCTTGGCTCTCTCGCTCCTGTCACCGATGGACACGTCGATGCGGTCATTCTCACGGGTGCCATGTCACAAAGCAAGTATGTCACCGAAGCCCTTATCAAGCGACTATCCTATCTCTCTCCTGTGTATGTCTATCCAGGCGAGGACGAACTCACTGCTTTGGCTCACAATGTGTATCGAGCCATGAAAGGACTACAGGAAATAAAAATCTATCAATAATCCCGTCTCTAACGTTTCTATAGTCTCTATAGTTTCATAGCACCCATATCAAAAAAATGAAGCCATTAGCAGCAATGCCAATGGCTTCATTCACTATACCTATGCCCTTTAGAATACGTGCAGACCAAGGAATACCATCAGACCATTCATCAGTATCCAGAAGATAGCAAATGGCATCGTCTTGCGCATAATCTCACCATCCTGGCCTTCCATGTCGCACGCCGCGGTGGCAATTGCAATACTCTGTGGTGACAACAACTTACCACCCTCAGAACCGGCACAGTTGGCTGCGGCAAGCCAGTTCGTCTCATTACCGGGAACTCCGAAGAAAGTGGCATCGTTGACAAGCCCAAGTTTTGAGGCAGCGGAGGCTTGCAGCTTACCGAAGAGAATATTCGCATTCGTAGCACTTCCAGTGACGAAGGTACCGATAGAGCCAATCAGTGGTGCGAAGAATGGGAATAAAGAACCTGTAAGTGCCACAAGGCCAACAGCAATGTCCTCTGTCATACCAGTGTTGTTCATGAGCATAGCCATAGCTACAAGACAACAAATCGTGACAATGGTCTTCTGAAGATTTATAATGGTCTTGGCCAATAATTTCATCAACTTACCGAAACTCAGACCTTGTATCAAACCACCAATGATGGCACCGAGTAAAATCATTAGGCCTGCATTGGATATCCAGCCGAATTTGAAGTCTTTTGCTATGACAGGGAATTCAAATTGGGTGACAAGTGTCTTATCAAGGAATTGGTTGATAGATGGAACAATCTTGCTCGAAATAAGGATAAAGAAGATAATCAATCCATAGACACTCCAAGCTTTCAAGGTTTTTGAAAGACCAAAGTGTTTCTTCTCCACTTTGACAGTTTCGTCGGCACTCTCATTTTTCTTGATAAATAATTTGTTGTAAATCAGCATGGCGATGATGGCAGCAACACTACCGAGAATGGCTGGCGTCTCGGGGCCGATGAAATGGGCACAGCAGAACTGAACAATAATTGAGAAGGTGCCTACAAACAAAGCCAGTGAGAGGTTCTTCCATATTTTTTTACGGTCAGTCATCATCAGAATGAGGAATGGAGTGATGAAGAACATCAGAGCCAATTGGATGATGATGAAAGTGGCGACCTCACAAAGCATAGCCGAGTCGGCTGTTCCTGATGCCGCAACTTGGTTGGCAAGGGTCGTTGCGGGAAGACCTACGGCTCCGAACCCCACGGCTACAGTGTTGGCAATCAAACAGATGACGGCTGAAAACATTGGTCGGAAGCCTAAGCTAATCAAAATGGCCGCAGGAATGGCAACGGCAGTACCAAAACCAGCCATACCCTCAAGTACACCACCAAGACCCCATGTAAGCAAGAGTACAAGTAAACCCTTATCTGAAGTCAGAGAAATAAACTGCGACTTGATTGTCTCTATTTCTTTGGTTTCACAGAGAATGTTGTAACTGAAAATTGCGAAGATAATAATCAAGATGATGGGGAAGCAAGCTCGGAGGAAACCCTCTATGACCGACCAGATTGTTACGGAGGTGATGCTAACTTTGTGTGAAATTGTGAATTTCATAACACCATCATTTTTAGATTGGGCATAGTCTATTTTTATGGGATATTGTTCTCCTTCTTTTACGGTGAATGCTTTTTCTGCAACCTGAACAGTATCACTGTTGTTGATGCCGTCAAAAACTATTTCATCATTCCAGGATAAACGAATTTTATCCTTGAATTGAACATTGAGCTTTATTTCTTCATCTTTAGATGCCGTATAGACACCTTCGTAAGTGGCTGAGTAGTTTTCTTTTGGAATTGTACTGGCAAAATCAGCTTTGCCGCCTGTTCTCAAATCACTGGCCTTGGAAATCACGCCCATAGCACAAGGCGTGCCATCATGATTCATGTTGGAATAATAGGAGGCCGTCATTCCCTTTGCACCATCTTTTGTCTTAATCTTTGAAAAAAGGCTTGGTTCCTCAAAGCTTCCTTTGAAGATGTTAAAGGGAGTGGTGGCAAATAATGCCAGAAGAATCGTCACAATAAGAGTCACGATTGCACTCTTGAAACCAGACACTTTGAAACCCATCATCAACACAATGAGAAGTATAATGGGTATAACCGAAATTAAAGCAGACATAAGTTTAGATTTGGATTAATACTTAGGTTTTTTTTTATGGCCGTAAAATTAAGCATTTTTTCCCAAATCACAAACTTTATCGAGATATTTTCCTCGTTTTTATGTATAAAAATGTTGTTTTCTGACTTCTTTTTTACACTCAGTTCTTTTGGGCTGAGTTTCCCTTGCTTACTTTCTCCCAGTATCGGCGTTTCACGTCTGCTTCGATGTCTGATATGGCACGGTGAGGATTCATCATCGATTTCACCATCACACATACAGCAAATACCACTATTGTAATGCCAATGCTGGCCACCCATAGCAACAATTCGTGGGAAATTGGTATATACTGCATGCTTATGATACCGGAAACGATAGGAATAATGAACAACAACCAGTCGGTAGCACTCTTCATCTCGTACGATTCTATTGCTTTCTTATACTCCTCATCTTCCATCAGAAGACGCTTCTTGTTGGCAAGCCACTTCTCTTCAAATTCTTCGCTATAATTCTCTTTTTTCTTCATATCTCATTCTCCTTTTTCCAATTGTTTAATCTTCTATATAAACTAACTCCCCCATAACGGTATCACTGACATGAATCCCCTCAAGTGTCAGTCGCAGATGTCCGTTCTCAAGTGCCATCCATCCATGGGCAATCATCTGTTTGGAGTTTTTGAGCAAATAATCATAAAAGAACTCGCCATATTTCGCTCTCAATTGCCTCAGGTCAATGCCCTCACAAGTGCGTAAACGGGTGGTGATAAGGTCGTTGAAGCGAGTGCTGAGGTCTATTTCTTCACTTTCCGAGGGGATGATGCCTTTTCCAAGGGAGTGGATGTAAGCCTGCACATCGGCAATATTCCAATAGCGCTTTTCTCCATCATAGGAGTGGGCTGCGGCTCCCAGACCGATATAGTGGGTGCCGTCCCAGTAACTGCTGTTGTGACGTGAACGATAACCGGGACGGGCGAAATTGCTAATCTCGTAGTGCTCATACCCATTTTCCCGCAGTCGCTCTACCAGTGTGTCATACATAATAATATATGTATCCTCATCAATCTCCGACAATTCTCCCGCATCAAGCATACGCCGCAGAGGGGTCCCCTCCTCATACATCAGACAATAGGCCGAGAGGTGCTCCACGTCAAGTGCGAGCGCTTTGTCTATGTCATCAATCCATTCGTCTGCTGTTTCGTTGGGAAAACCAAACATCAGGTCGATGCTGAGATTGTTGATGCCTGCGTTCCGAAGACGTTTCACTGCCTCTGTCGCTTGAGTAGAATTGTGGCGCCGATGAAGAAAGCGAAGGCGGCTATCGTTGAAAGTCTGAACCCCCATGCTCACACGATTGATAGGAAGCCTTTGCAATAGGGCTGTGAACTCGTCGTCCACATCATCGGGATTACATTCTATGGTCACCTCTATGGGCTTGCCCTCGTGATAGTACCAATATTGACCATACACTTCTTGTAGTGTCTCGAATAATAGGGTGAGTTGTGTGTCGGATAATTGTGAGGGGGTGCCGCCACCAAGATAGAGTGTCAGGGGACGGGAAACTGGACGAAGACGCATCTCGCAGCAAACGGCCTCTACGTATTTTTGCCGGAGTGATGTGCCTACTGTGGAGTAGAACCCACAGTAGAGACAACGGCTCTTGCAAAAGGGTATATGGATATAGATGCCAGAGCCTAAGGCTTTATCTTTGTCCAGCATTTTGATATAATTTTATTGCAAAAATACTAAATGTTTTAAAAGAAAAACGATTTTCAGACAATTCTTTTGGCTATTTCCTCAAAAAGCAGTAATTTTATCGGCAATTTCTGAAAACATACAATTTATTACATCAATCTATATTAATTCTATGAGAGTCTATCAGACAAACGAAATCAAAAACATCGCGCTCATTGGCAGTGCGGGTAGCGGCAAGACTACTCTTGCCGAGTCTATTCTTTTCGAGGCAGGTATCATCCGTCGTCGTGGAACAGTGGAGCAGAAAAACACTGTAAGCGACTATTTCCCAGTGGAGCAGGAGTATGGATATTCTGTCTTCCCAACAGTTTTCCACGCTGAAAGCAACAACAAAAAGTTAAACTTCATCGACTGCCCGGGTTCCGACGACTTCGTAGGAGGTGCTATCACCGCTCTTAACGTCACCGACCAGGCTGTTGTCGTTGTCCATGGACAGTATGGACCTGAGGTGGGAACAATGAACAGTTTCCGTGTTACCGAGAAAATCAACAAACCGGTTATTTTCCTCGTCAATCAACTCGACCGCGACAATTGCGACTTCGATGCTTTGATGAACAACATGCGTGAGACCTTCGGTTCCAAGTGTATCGAGGTGCAGTATCCTATCGCCACAGGTCCAGGCTTCAACTCTGTCATCGATGTCCTGTTGATGAAGAAACTTTCTTGGAAACCCGAAGGTGGTGCTGCTATTGTCGAGGATATTCCTGCCGACCAGATGGATAAGGCTGAGGAATTGCATGCCGCACTTGTCGAGGCTGCCGCTGAGAACGATGAGGCCCTGATGGAGAAATTCTTCGAGACAGAGGAACTCGACCAGGACGAAATCCGCGAGGGTATTCGCAAAGGACTCATTTCTCGTTCTATGTTCCCGGTATTCTGCGCGTGCGCTGCCAAGAATATGGGCGTTAGCAGATTCATGGAGTTCCTCGGAAATGTGGTTCCGTTCGTTGATGAAATGCCGAAGGTGAAGAACACCAATGGCGACGAGGTGGCCCCCGACAGCAATGGACCAGAGAGCGTGTTCTTCTTCAAGACAGGTATGGAGCCTCATATCGGTGAGGTGAGTTATTTCAAGGTGATGAGTGGTTCTGTGAAGCAGGGCGACGACCTCACCAATGCCGACCGTGGCTCCAAGGAGCGTATGGGTCAGATTTTCGCTTGCGCAGGTAGCAACCGTATTCCTGTCGACGAGTTGAAGGCTGGTGATATCGGATGTACCGTGAAACTGAAGGACGTGAAAACCGGCAACACCCTCAACTCCAAAGACGTGGAGCAGAGATTTGATTTCATCAAATATCCCAATTCCAAGTACTCTCGTGCCATTAAGGCCGTCAATGAGAGCGATACCGAGAAACTGATGGCCGCTGTGCTCAAAATGCGCCAGGAGGATCCCACATGGGTGGTTGAGCAGAGCAAGGAACTGAAGCAGACCATCGTTCACGGACAGGGTGAGTTCCACCTTCGCACGCTGAAATGGCGTCTGGAGAACAACGAGAAAATCGCTGTCAACTACGAGGAGCCGAAGATTCCTTATCGTGAGACTATCACAAAGACCGCGCGTGCCGACTATCGTCACAAGAAGCAGTCGGGTGGTGCTGGCCAGTTCGGAGAGGTGCACCTCATCGTTGAGCCTTATACCGACGGAATGCCCGACCCAGTCGCTTACAAATTCGGCGGACAGGAGTTCAAGATGAACATCAAGAGCCGTGAGGAAATCGACCTGGAGTGGGGTGGAAAACTCGTGTTCCTCAACTCTGTGGTTGGTGGTGCTATCGACACTCGTTTCATGCCCGCTATCTTGAAGGGTGTGATGGAGCGCATGGAGCAGGGACCACTCACCGGTAGTTATGCACGCGACGTGCGTGTCATTGTTTACGATGGTAAAATGCACTCAGTCGACTCCAACGAACTTTCGTTCATGCTCGCTGCACGTAATGCGTTCTCAAAGGCTTTCAAAGAGGCCGGTCCAAAAATCCTTGAGCCTATCTACGACCTCGAGGTGCTCGTTCCTGCCGACTACATGGGTGATGTCATGGGCGACCTCCAGGGACGCCGCGCCATCATCATGGGTATGGACAGCGAGGCTGGTTATCAGAAACTCAATGCGAAGATTCCTCTCAAGGAACTGGCAAACTACAGTATTGCACTCAGTTCCCTCACAGGTGGACGCGCATCATTCAACACCACTTTCTCAAGCTACGAACTGGTGCCAAATGACATCCAGCAGGCTCTCATCAAGCAGCACGAGGAAGAGCAGGAAGAAGATTAATCCAAACCAATCCACACTACAAAAGAGCCGCCATCCTTTTGGGATGGCGGCTCTGATATTTTAGAGGTGAGTGGTAAGAGGAAAGATGTGAGAGGTGAGATGTGAGAGGTGAGATGTGAGAGGTAAGAGGTGAGAGGTAAGAGGTGAGAGGTAAGAGGTGAGAAATGCACTAAGGTTACAATGGTAATGTCCCTTTTACGCCCCTTTAATTGTCACTTTTTCTCCGTATGCATCGGTTTCACCGATGCCCCATCGTCTTCCATCTTCAATCCTTCTTTTTATAGTTGTCGATGATAGCCTGTAAATCATTATAAAGGGCTTCCCGCTTCTCTTTTGCATTGAGGTGCTCGCTGACATATTTGATACTCCGTGAAGCGTAGTCGGTCAACACTTTGCTGTCGTTTTTAATGGATTGTACGATTTTCCTTAGGCTTCCTTCGTTATCTGCCACCAAGGCAACTTGATTATCCTCCAGATATTCTATGGATGAAATATCCCTTGGACCGATTGCCAGTATGCTTCTGCCTACACTCAGATAGTCCATAATCTTTGTGGAGATGGCACACCTTACCAGCAATTTGTTCTTTTTGTCAAACGATTCTGTATGGACCAGAACGTCAGCGGCGTTTTGGAGTTCTATGACTTCTTTCTGACTAACAGGGGCATGGATGGCGGAAACACCCTCAATGTCAAGTGCTTTCGACATCTTGTTTGTAATCGGGGTTGCTGTGTAGATGTCTAAACGACCAAAGTTTTCCTGTTGTAAAATCTTGGCCAGCATCCCAAGTGGTTTCCAGCGGTTGGCGTAGATGTTGCCGGTGAACAAAAATCTCACAGGCTCACCTTCTTTGTGAAGATAGGGCTGATGAATCCTGTTTTCGTCTGGGGTCTTATAGAGTATCTTGCAAGGGATGTGAAGTTGGGCTTCGCATTCCTCTTTCAACTTTTTCGAAATCACATACATCATCTCCGACTTTGCAACCAACTTGCGAATCATTGAGCGCTTGGCGAATCTGTCTATCCAGAAAATGGGACTCCATGATACACGTTTCAGCGAGTAATGGTCCATCGATAGTTCCAGAACCATAGGGATGTCTATATGCTCTTTAATAAACATCGCCAGGCGGTTAGTGTAGTAAATGTGGTTGTACGGCAGGAAGAATATATCTGGCTTGAATTCTTTGACAAATGCCAACAGTCCGTCATAGTCTATTTTGCCATATTTCCATGCCAGTTCCCTTGCATAAAACATCGATTTCCAATGATGGCGTTTCCCGAATGAGAGTATTTTTGAGTAAAATGACTGTTTGCTCGGCTCTTTGGATGCCTCATTCTTTTCATTTGGGAGGGAGGAAGAATCAATGGGCGTAATTCTGTTGCCAACTCTTTTTACGTTCTTGGAACTCTTGAAAACCGACCTGATAACCTTGCTTTCGGGTATCTGATAATAACAACTTATGTTGGGCTCCTCGTCAGGCAGTCCCTCCATCAGATAAATATGGGCTATATCTATTCCTTCCACTTTCCCAAAGATGCTGGAATAGGTGTTCCCAAAACTGTTTTCCTTTTGCCAGGGATATTGAGATAGTATCAGTATCTTCATGATTGTGCTTTCGCTATATGGGCATGAATGATATCCAGGCATTTACTGGTCGCATGGCCATATTCTGTTATGTATTTTGATCTGAAAACATTTACTGCTTTCATCACGCTTTGCTTGTCTGTCGAAACAAAATAGTCGAGAAATTCTCTCTCGTTCATTTTGCCGCCAGGTAACTCTTTCGGTACATCAACACTCAGACCTCTATATTTTATATAGTCATCATAGTCGTATGCAAAACAATACATGGGCTTTTCCTGAACACCAAATTCAAAAAATATGCCCGAATAATCAGAAATAAGGATATCCGAAACAATCAGTAATTCCGTGTTGTCGGGGTAGGTGCTCACATCTATGACAAAATCCTTGTAGTCTGAGAAATCCATCTGAGATGCTACTGTGTGATGGGCACGAAACAATAGTATATATTTGTCCTTCAGCGACTCTTCCCATTTCCTTAGGTCGAATGGGATGCTTGTCTGCCCCATTTCTCTAAAGGTGGGAGCGTAAAGTATCAGTTTGCGGTCGTCTCTTATGTGGAGTTTCTCGCGGATTCTATCCACATCTGCTTGTTGATGGTTGGCGATAATGTCATTCTTGGGATAGCCAACGACATGTACTTGGCCGTCTTCCAATTCAAAACGATGAAGTTGAATCTTTTTCTCTGCCTCACTCTGAGCGCAAGTGCAGTCGTATTTGATACGGCTGATTGACGTGAATACAGGTTTGCCTTTCACATCGTCTTTTGCGCCAAGTTTTGGCAGAGGCGTGTGTGTCGTGCAGAAATAGAAAGTGTTCTTACCCTTGAATTTCAATGCACGTGTCACACTCTCGTTCGTAATCCAGCAGCGGGCTTTCAGTGCTGTGAGATAATACTTGATGGTGTCTATCTTAATCTTGTCGGCAACATGAGGAAAATCTTTGGGATTACGAAATGCCCACACCAATCGATAGTCTTTATAGCGGTCATCCTTTAGCATGGATTCATATATGCATTTGGGACTATCTGAATAAAACTTTCCTCCATAAACAACAAAGAGTATGAGTTTGTCGTCTGGCTTTGCGAATAGTTTCAGAACATTCACAAAGGCCGACATGACCCAATAATAGCACGTATAGATGGAGTGATGCTTTTTTATGAAATTGATAGCAGCATTGCCCATAGTGTCACTTGTTTCTTGTGTATGATTTCAGAAGAGTCGATGAGATGCCTTCTGTACGGGGAATTGTCACCACTTCCTTGCCATTTTGCTTGCACCATTCAACGGCTCGCTGAAATCCGGCGTGATTCTGATCCTCACCTCTTGCGAATATGTCAAAATCAATGTTGACGATGTCCTTGTCTACATCCATATAAGTGGTCACCTCATCTACAAACTTGATGGAATTGACCATAAACAGACGCTCGTCGGTGTTATAGATCATTTGTGTGTTGGGCTTGTATTTGAGGATACATTCATCAGCCTGAACAGCAACAATAAGATGGTCGCCTAATTCTTTGGCATGCTTGAATAGTAGAATATGCCCAATGTGAAGCATGTCAAACACTCCAACTGTTAAAATCTTTTTCATAATGATATGCTCTTGATATATCTGCTTTATGATAGTTTACTCTCAATCTCTTGCCAGTTTAATTTCAGAAGAAGCAGTGAGTGCTTCCCCTGGCTGGTCGTGTCAAACATCACAAATTGATTGTCTTTCGACAACTTGGGATGTAGGTCACAGGGTACATGACGGTCTTGATGATTTTCAGGCATCTTTGCTACTATCATTCCCTTCTGGGTCTGAAGATTGTAGATGACATATCGCCGGAATCCCTTGTCGTCTGCGTAGGAGTCTGTCAACATGTATTTCTGATTGCTGGAAAACGACGGATGGCCGTCGATGTTGAAATAGAGTTGTTTCCAACTTCCCGACAATTCAAATACTCCCTCAGCATTCAGACTGTAATACTGATAATAGGAATTGTTGGTCAATGCCCGGCGAAGTAGCGATTTGGGGATACGCTTTTTGATGTTTAAAGCAAACTTCCTCAACCTTTGTTTGAAGGTTACTTTCTTCTTGTTTGAAGAAGCCGGAGTGCTCGGTGTGCCAAATTTCTTGTAGAGTGAGGGCTTCTTGTAAGTATAAATGGAAAAACCATTGTCCCCATTCCAACCAAAATGCGACCAGGAAAAGGTGTCCCAGCCTGGAATAACTTGAAGGTGACTGCCGTCTATGTTGGCAATAAATATGCGGGTTTGATATTGGCGTACGTTGTCGACGGGAGAAAAACGGTGAAGAAAACAAAAACGTGTGCCCGACGGGTTTATCATAATGTGCTCCACCCAGTGCTTCTTCTTGTCAAAGTCTGAATCAGGCTGGAGTGATACAATGGTTTTGATGTCAATCAATAGGCGCCGTGTGTTATTTTCCAAATCTATTTCATAAATTCCGTCCCCGTCTACTATACGACCCTCTTTTGCCGGATTTGCAACGGATTGGTAATGATATGCACGGCAATAATATGAACGTTCTAAATCCAGTGAGATGGATTTCTTTCCGTCGGGAGTGATTCCGTAAATGCCCCAGTCCAGCTCCCTGGTTTCCTGGGTGTCGATGTCAAATATTTTTGAGATGATGTGGTTGTCACGAGAACAGTTGTAAATTACTTGATGCTCTTTACCGTCTGACGACGGCAACCATTGCATCATCGCGCCTTGCTGCCAGTTCCATGAGTCGGTTTTGCCAATATGATGCCAGTCGCCTGATGGTATGTCATAGTAACCAAGTTCTATGACATCACCTTTCCGGGGAGATCTCTCTGTGTTCGCTTTGTTGCACAGCATCTTGCTGTTGTCACTGTTCAGAGGAGAATAGTTGTAGTAGCCAAACCATTCTGCTGCTTCTGTCTTGGTCTCAAATACCGGAGATAAATATTTGCTGATGTTCCTTTTAAGCATTGGCGTCTCTCTCGTGGGTTATATATGTGGACATGTCGGCTTTCTTCGGGTCAAACTTTCCTGGAAGAACATCTTCCACAAAGGTGTCGTAGAGAAGTTCATTCAGGTGTTGTACGCTGAAACAACGATAGGCTCGCTCTTCCATCTTCTTGCCGATGGCCTTGGCTTCTTCCTGGTGGTTGAGTACCCAGACCATTTTTTCGCGTATTGCTGCCAAATCACCTGCGGGTACAATCATTGCATCAGGACCTACCTGGTAGGGAACAGAACCACTGTCACTTGCTATGATGGGTTTGCCGGTAATCATGGCTTGGACGAGTGCAATCGAAAATGTCTCTTCCCATTTCACTGAGGATTTGGGTACGTGGACGACGCAGTCGAGTGCATTCCAGTACTTGGGCATGTTGCCGAAAACTATTTCGCCAGTCATGATAATCTTATCCTCCAGATTCCGCTTCTTTATCGCAGCCTTGATACGGGCTACTTCCTCGGGCCGGCCGGAACCGATAATCATATATTTCCAATTGCCCTCTTCGGGTAGGGAGTTGATAATGTCGTCTACGCCCTTTTCTACGATGAATCGTGTGCCGCTACCAAATAAGTAAGCATCACCGACATTGTATTTCTTGCGTATTGATTCTCGCCATTTGGGATTTTCATGAAACAATTCTGGGTTTACGCCGACTTGAGTTTGCATATAAATCGGTCCCTTGTAGCCTTCCTTGCGGAAACATTCCACTGCTGTGGGATAATGGCAGAAAACGGCATCGCAATTCTTGTTAAAGTATTTTAAGCCGTATTTCACGTAATTGTAGAAAACAAATCTGCGTTTGATGTAACTGCTGAATGGCTTCACTCTGCGTTTCCACATCTCCAGATTATAGGCAGGACCGCGCATACTGAAAGACACTACTTTCATATCCGGAAGATATTTATTGCGAATATGCAGTATCTGATATAAGTGCATGGCATAATGCCCACCTGACACATATACGAGATCTGGACGTATCTCTAAAAGAATTTTCTTGAAGTCGGGAGATGTCCAACTGATGAAATTCTTCTTCTTCTCAACCAATCGAATTTCAAAGTTGTCTCTTTTAATTTCTTTTCCATGCACTTCATGTCTTGAACCAAAAGTGAAATATTTCTTTTGGTTAAAAGTGGTGGTTCTGGGTGTGAGCAGAGTCACTTCCACGTCTTTGTACCGCATGGCAAAAAGCTCCCATCTACGGTAGAATGATGGAGCATGAAATTGCTCACCAAAAAATACAATCTTCATTCTTGAAATGTCTTTTATCTGTTTCGCTTATGCGAATTAATTTATTCTTTCTTGGCTTTTTTACCTCTTTTGAACTTCTTGAAGAAAACAGGAATCAGACTTTTTGCATATTCATAGGCTTCTAATTTTAAAAAGGCAGAAAGTCCAAAATATAAACCTAAAAAAATCAGCATCCGAATGATTCCGTCTGCATACATGTTGAGGTTCGTGAAATAGCCAAAGAGAAACGAGGGTACAAACGATACTGCTGCAAGTATCATAATGGGGGCCAAGTTCTGGGCCTGAGTCTTCATCTTATAACCAATGTGTTTAGAAACGAGCCAGCAGTTGACCAGATACATAAACCACTGAGTGGCTACAGCGGCAAGAAGCAGACCGCGCATTCCCCATAAAAGCAAGCCTAAAAAAATAACCGAGATGCCAAATCCTCGCTTAAGAAGATTCCATGTGAACATGGTCCTGCTTTTGCCTATCGCCGCAATGGCAAAAAGATTGACAGATGACATGCAAATCGCAAACCCCGCAAAGGCAAGTACTTGAAAGTAACTCACACTGGGAAGCCACCGTTCAGAATACAGGATAATAAACAGGGGTTTTGCAATTATGATTAGTGTTATGATGAGAGGGAATGTTACGTATGCCAATGACATGGTCAAACGTTTAATCATGTTGGCAAGAACTGTTAGATTGTCTTGCACCTCTGCATATAGTTGATAGGTGACTGTACTCACTACCTGGGAGATACCATTCGATGCTAATTGCTCTGTAGTCCAGGCCTTGGAGTAGTAACCAAGTGTACTCGGACTATAAAATTTTCCTATCAACAATCCCTGAATCGAACGGGAGAAAGTGTCCACAACACTGGTCATCAGCATGAATATGCCAAAATTGAACAATTCTTTAAAAGACTTCATGGAGAAGCAGAGCAATGGACGCCATTTCGTGATGATCCAAAATGAAATCATGGGAAGAAAAGCAATCAGAAGATTCTGAGCGACCAATGCCCATACTCCAAATCCTAAGTACGCTAAAATGATTGTTGTGACAATGGATATAAAAGAGGAGTATATTGTGACTGTAGATGTAATCTTAAATCTGAATTGCTTGCGAAGTTGGTTGCTTTGTATCAACTTAAATGCATTGATAAACAGCACGAGCCCCTGCACACGAAGCACATCACGAAGAAGTGGAATCTTGTAAAAACTTGCAATCGCAGGTGCAGCAAAAAACAATACAAAGTACAGAATTGTGGATACAGCAATATTCCAGTAAAATATGGTGGAGTAGTCTTCTTGTGTGGGGCGTTTCTTCTGTAGTAATGCCGAACCGAAACCACTGTCAATCAGTGTGTTGGATACAGATATAAATATGGTCAGCATACCGATGCAACCATAGTCGTAGGGCGTCAGAAGACGAGCCAGTATGATGCTTGAGAAAAATGTCATCCCAAGAATGATGTACTTTTGTACGGCAACCCATACCATACTGGATGCTGCAACTTGCTTTAAATCCTTTTCTTTCATTCTCTTAGATAGTTAATACTATTAGTTCCTCTGATTTAGTTGAATGCATCAGTTTCCCACCATTCTATGTCATCCCAATAAAATATATATGATGTGTTGGCTGCATTCAAGGTCATGAATACCAGTAATATAATGATAAAAAAGAGATATTGCCTGATTTGCGACTTTCCAAAGAATCTTTCACAGGCAATAGGAACCAACTGCATCATATAGATGTGGTAGTACATACTAATACGAATCATCGAGCCATTTGAGTGAATCAAGGGAGCGAAAAAGGTGACGAATGGGAGTACATTGTACATCTTTCCAATGTCTTTATGCTCGTCGTAGATATACTTTGAATTCAGTGTCCAAAAACAGAACAAGGAGAGAAATTCCATCAAAACAATAAAGGTGAATACACCACCACGGATATCACCCTCACCGTATGCACGATATTTCTCATTTCCACTCATGTCAGCCATGAACAGAATAATTGTGTTGGTGAACGCAAGCACAAACGGAATGAAGAAAAATGAGAAGAAGTGCAACTTCTTTCCACCTTTCTGCCAGAAATAGTTAAGTGCGATGTAGCCCAGGAATAGTAGGGCTGTCATGTGAAACAGCACCCCTATAAAAACAAAAAGAACTGCATATTTGTATTTGTCTTGCTCCACAAACATCATGGCCCAAATGCAGAATCCTATGGCATATAACTGACGACCACCAGCCAAAGCAATGGTATGGAACAAGGCTGTGTACATAATCAAGGCAAACATTGTATAGTAGATGTTCTTGCTGTACTTATATATGAGTACCCCAAGCGGAATAAAGAATGTAAGACCAATCAAAAAACTATATACATGGAAGTTGGTTGAAATAAAAGAATGTACAAATTTCTCAACCATCATGAATCCAATATCTTCTGTTCCCGATAAAAATATATATCGTCTCTTGAAATCACTCCATAATTCTCCCCAACTAGTATCGGCAATGTTTTCGAACATACTCATATACACGGGCGTGTCAGAACCGACAGAAGGTCCGCGTAGAGCTACCTCTAATAGCAACACTGTAAGGACAACGGCTATATAAATAATCCTTGTCTTATTGCTTTCACGCTTCTCCAGTAGTAGGCCTAAAAGAATAATGAAAGGAAATAGAAAATAATTAATTTTGAACATAACTTAACGCTTGTTGCCGTAATGGATGTAGTGTGAGTACTCGTCCCAATTGCCTATGTCGGTCCAGGCTCCCTCGCTTATGGGGAATACGCCAACCTTACGTCCTTCTCTGACCAATTTCTCTATCAGGAAAGTGATATGGTAAAACTCATTTTGAGGGATTTCCTCAATAAGATGAGGCTCAAGTATATACATTCCCGTGTTGATTTTAAAGGTGTAGTTGGGCTTTTCTTTGATGGAGGAAAGCAAACCGTCTTCTTTCGTTTCCAATGTGCCATAGGGGATACTGATGTCTTTCATTGCAGCCACAACGGTGATTTCGTTGTGATTGCGTTGATGATAACTCAATATCTCGCTGTAGTCCTCATCGATGATGATGTCGCAGTTGGACACGAAAAATGTTTTGTTGATTCGGTCACGCAGCAAGTGCAGACTGCCTGCCGTGCCTAATGGCTTGTCTTCCTGAAAGTATTCTATATGATATTGGGACTTGTTGATTGAAGTTAGGTAATGGCGAATAAAGTCGGCCTTGTAGTTCACCGAAATGTAGAAGTTATAGCAACCACATTCCACAAAGCGGTCCATAATGTCCTCAAGCATCGTTTGGTCGCCAATGGGAATCAGGGGCTTGGGCAGCACATTGGTAAGAGGGCGCAGACGGGTCCCTTTTCCACCTGCCATAATCACCACGGGAAGGTTAAGGTCATTGCGCCCAGTTTTGCGTTTCGCCTTGAACAAATCTTCCCAAAATATCACGTCGACGATGTCTTTCTCGTCGTTGATGATAGGCATGAACTCGTTCTTCCGCTTTTGTATCGACAGTTTCACTTCATCCAAATCGTCATTCGTCGTGGCTACAGATGTGTCGCGGCGCAATATCTTGTCTATCGAGACATTCAGGTCTATACCCTTGATGATGGCTCGTTGGATGTCGCCTATGCTCAGCAGATTGAAGTATTTGTCTTCTTTGGTTACTATCAGCAACTTGTGCCTGATGGCATCCATCTGTTTGATGGCCGACAGTATGGTTCCGTCATGCTGAATGAGAAGACGTTTGATTTCCTCTTTCATTTCTTTTCCATTTTTCGGGCGGGATTACCTACCCATGTTTCACCTGCGGGGATATCTTTGGTGGCTACCGCTCCCATGCCCACAATGCTGCCCTTGCCGATATGGATATAACCGCGGATGCTGGAGTTGGGGGCAAGCCAGGCGTAGTCGTCTATGATATTCGACCCTGAGACGTTCACACAACCCGTGATAGTTACGTTTTTACCAATCTTGTTGTTGTGGGCGATATGGCAAAGATTGTTGATTTTTGTGTAGTCACCAATCTCTGTGTCTGAAAGAGCGCCACGGTCGATACAAGTGTTGGCGCCTATCTCCACATGATGGCCGATAATAAGTCTGCCTATTTGTGGAAAGCGCATTTTGTTGCCGTTCTCGTCTTTTACAAACCCAAAACCTGCACCTCCAAGCACTGCACCGGCTTTCACGTCACAGTCGCTGCCCATCATTACATCGTCCATGATTCTCACATGGCTGTCTATCACACAGCGGTCACCAATTTTGGCATTGCCTATCACGCAGAACGGACCTATGTGTACATCCTTGCCAATCTCGGCATTGGGGTCTATTACGCTGGTGGGGTGGATGCCTGGTTTTGGAGTGCTGACAAAAAATGAGTTGCCGATTTTTGTAATCGCCGTCTTGGGGTTATTCACCACAATAAGCACTTTCTTTTGTTCCATCAGTGCCTTATTGTAAACCACGTCTTTACCTACAAGAATGACACGGGCTGCGCTTTGTTCTGTGATAGATTGTTGATTCTCACGGGATGATGGAATCCAGTCGAGAGTGTCGGCGTTAACGTGAGCGGCGTCTGCCAAATTGTTGATTGCCACACCTTCCCAATCACCGTGTGTGGCAACTACATCCTTACCTAAAAAAGCAAGTATCTCTTCTACGGATATTGTTTTGATTACCATTGTGTCAATGATGTCGTTTCTTATGGTTAAGTGGTTCTTGAAGTGGCGACAAACTGTTTAAGTGTGCTCTGGGTCGCATACCAACTCTTCTGGAATAGGGGTACCCTCACGGTAGTTGGCGATGACGGCCTTGAAATTATCCACAATTTGAGCAATCATTTTCTCATCATTCTTCCACCTTTCTGCGTATTCCTTGGCATTGCGGCGCAACTCTTCGGCTTTTGATGAATCCGACAACAACACCATCATTTTTTCAGCCAGTTGCTCAACATTCCCGTTCTCGGCTATCAGCACACATTCTTTGTCTCGGTTGAGTTTAGGGGTTCCTGTCGTCTCGTAACAGACCACTGGAAGGCCGTAATGCATCGACTGGCGGATAGTTCCTGGGATAGAGTCAAGTTTGCAAGGCAGCAACGCAAAACGGCTGTGCTGGATATGGTTGAAGAGGTCTTCCTGAAGTGGGAAAAACGAGGTGAATTCCACGTTGTCTTGAAGTCCTAAGTCGGAAACCAGTTTCTCTAATTCCTTTCTCACCTCTTCAGCACCGCCACCTACTAAATTCAATTTTACTTCTGGATATTGTTTCTTCACAATCGCAAGGGCTTTTATAGAGTCATGGTATCCTTTCTTCTGACTCATACCCATGGCGAAATTCACAAAATCGTAGGTCTTTTCCTTGATTTCAAATTCTGGCATGATGTTGCCAAGACTCCAATAGAAATTGATGGCGTCTTGGTTCATCTTCCTGAAAAGACGATAGTGCATGAGATTCGTGACAGAGACGTATTTCAGGTCCTTGAAAATCTCCTTTTCAACGTATGCGTTTTTTAAATTTACTTTGCCGCTTTTAGCACGGTCGGGATTGTTGTAGATAGTTTGGCATTTTACAATCAGTGGGTAATCGCCAAGTCCAAGCACTGTGCCTGAAATATGTGGGTTCTCAGCCCCTACCAGAGCGACAATGTCGGGATGGATTTGGCTTACCAACTTGCGTACAACAGGTCGCATGGGGTTGAGACGATGCCATAGAGAAGCACTCGGAATCAGTCTTTTCAATAAGGTGGCACGGTCGCTTCTCACAAAATGGTAATCGACACCATCTTCCTGAAACGAGCATACGCTTTTTTTCAATCCGCTATGCGAGGAAATCACATGCAGGTCGATGTCGTCGCGCAACCGCATGTTCTCTATCAGGTGGGTGTCCCAGGCGGCAAGGTCGCCGTATGTGCCACTCTTTGTGGGCATGCCAAGAAGACGCCTTAACAGACGGTATAGCCGTCTGCTGTCCAAGGGCAGATGCTTTCTTACCTTGGCATTCGAGAAACAGCAAATCAGGGCTACACTAATCTTTTTCTCAGAGTCACTCATTCTCAGTCATCTACATTGAGGTTTCCGCCCAATGGCAAATTGTGGTCGTAGGATGCTTTCTTGCGGTCGGCTTCATCTTGTATGCACTTGTGGATGCGCTTGCGGGGAGATAGCACTTCCTCACTCCACATGCCATCATGGACAAGTACTTGCAGATGCTGAGTCTTGGGATCCAGCAACACATCCTCCAGACGGTCGTAGCGCCAGATTCCCGTACTGTCGGCACAATAACTGTAGTGCTCCTTGAAATAAGAGGAATATACATTAATCAGGCCACCATATTGGTAGTCCTTGCAACCGAGGATGAACGAATTGGTGTTATGAAACGAGAAAGTGTCTATATGGGTGCCCAATACAGAGTCGAAATAGTTGCGGTCCAACTCAATACAATTGTTCAACTGCTCCTCATCCTGTATGCTGAAAAAATGACTGTCAAAATGGAGGCCAATATGATGCCCCATTTCTTCTATCTCATGCAAAATCCTGGCTATTCTCTTGTTGACCGTGTTGTAGTAATGGCTGTGCAACTGAAAAAAATAGGTGGTTTTTACACCAGCATCATGTTCCAAAATGGCCATCTTAAGGGCTATGTCGGGCGAGAATTCCACATCGTGGCGCCAGATGATATCCTTGCGCGTCTCTGAAAACTCATCTTTGTGGAGGATAAAGGAAAAACCCTGAGATTTCGCTATTGCCAGCAACCTGGCATAATTGCTGAGCGTGAAATCGTCAAACTTGTATTTTTCTCTATTTGTCATGGTTCTATTTGTATCATGTTGGATATTTCCTTGGAATATCTGTCGATGTAGGATATGGCTTCTTCACGGTTTGATGCCGCTACCACAAATTCTCCGTATCGGTTGAGGCTGCTGGTGATGGGACCAACTATGTCGCCCTCTTTGAGAGAAAATGAGAATTCTTTCACGTGGGGCCAGTGTGCCACCTCTTGTATGGCGGGCGAGATATCTGCGACAGTCCCTTTCTCAAGTTGAAGAAAACTTACGGCTGCGGCACCGTCACGACGCCCCGCCACGGTATCAGCGCTGTTGCCCAATGCGATGTTCAGCAGTTGGTCTTCGATGTTGATGCCCGTCGAGAGTGGGACAAGCATCGATGTGATGTAGTCACCACCCAGACGCGGGCTGGTCTCAATGATGAAAATACCACGATTGTTGATTTTCAGTTCTGTGTGCGAGGCACAGTTCTCGAAATGGAGCGCATCTGAAATCTGGCGAATCAGCATGCTGATTTCACCGGTTAATTCTTCAGATAATCCAGCGGGTTGCACGTGCCCCACTTCCACGTTGTAGGGGAATGGGGTGGTGTGCTTCTCGGTGATTTGTATGACCTCTGTCTTTCCCTCAAAATGCAGGCTCTCAATGCTGTATTCCTTCCCTTCGATGTATTCCTCCACCAATACACTGCTCTTGCGGGAATAACTCTTTGCCTCATCAAATGCCTTACACAGTTGTGACTTGTCGTCGCAGAATATCACACCTCGGCTGCCGGAATTGTCACGGGGCTTCACGATGACGGGAAACACGAAATCATCCAATTCTTCCACACTCTCCACCAGTCGACCCTTGGCGCATGGGATACCAGCCTCCATGAAATGTTGCTTCATCAGATATTTGTCCGTCGACCACTCGGCGGTCTCCACCGAGTAGAAAGGCAAATGCATCGCCTCGGCCACACGGGCCATCATCACAAGGGGCTTGTCGGTCGCTGCAGTGACAATGGCACTCACGTTATTGCGGCGCATCGAGTCAATAGTTCCTTCATAGTCCTGGCCTCCCACAACTTCAAACACATCTACTGAGTCGCGGCAGGCTGCATCCTCCAAGGGGTCTATGCCAACAGTGCGAAGACCTTTGGCTTTCGCTCTTTCTATAATCGACCGCTGGAGTGTGCCCACCCCAAATATCATGACGGTGCGCTTATCCATGGATGGCATGATCGTAGGTCTCGCAGATAAAGTCTATCTGCTCGTCGGTGAGGGCAGCATACATCGGAAGGGTGATTTCGTTGTCGGCCACATATTCTGTCTGAGGAAGAATCGCGCCGTAGTCCTTGTAGATGGAGAAACGGTGGATGGCGGGGTAGTGGACACTGGTCTGTACTCCCGCGGCATGTATGCGTTCGCGAATAGCGTCGCGACGCTCACGGGTGGAATTCATGAGAACAGTAGGGAACACATAGTTCGAGGCGAATTCTTTGTCACCGGCAAAGGGCACTACCACGTCTTTCACGTCTTTCAGACGTTCCTCATAGCGGGCACGGACACGAAGGCGCTTTTCAAGGTCGCCCTGCAATTTGCGTAACTGCGCACAGCCTATCGATGCACGGATGTCATCCATGCGGTAGTTGTAGCCCAGTTCCACAATGTCGTAGGCGGTGGCATGGCCTTTAGCGCGTTGATACGACATGGTGGTCATGCCATGGCTGCGAAGAAGGCGGGCACGCTCAGCGTATTCTGCATTGTTGGTGATGAACATGCCACCCTCACCGGTGCTGATATTCTTGTTGGAGAAGAAACTGAAAGCGGCGCAGTCGCCCAATGTGCCCAGTTTCTTTCCGTGATATTCTGACAACGGACCATGGCAGGCGTCTTCTATCACTTTCAGCCCATGCTCGTTGGCTATCTGTAGGATTTCGTCCATGCGGGCAGGGAAACCTGCCATGTGTACAACGACAATCGCTTTGGTCTGAGGGGTTATTTTGCGGCGGATGTCTTCTGGATCGATGTTGATATGCTCAGGACCCACGATATCACAAAACACAGGAGTGGCTCCTACATAGCGGATGCAATTGGCTGAGGCTGCAAATGTGAGCGAGGGTACAAGCACCTCGTCACCAGGCCCCAGACCGCAGACAATGCAGCAAAGGTGCAAGGCATCTGTGCAGTTGGTAACACTCACAGCGTAATTCACATGGAACATGTCAACGAACATCTGTTCCAGTTCTGCACATTTCGGACCAGTGGATATCCACCCCGAACGGATGGTCTCGGCAGCGGCCAAAACCTCCTCTTCGCCGAAATTCAAGTCAAATAGTGGTATCTTATACATAATAATTTATGACTATAACTCAAATAACAATATTATTCCCCTTTAATTTACATTTTCTGGTCCAAATTCTTTCCCTTTTCCTCATGCTCGAAATTGGGCAAATAGTCGCTGAGTATCTTCACAATCTCGGCCTTGGTGAAATCTGGACTGCTGAAAGTGGATTCAAGTTGGGCAAACAGTTTGTCGATGTCTGCCATCGGGCGCTTGGCAACGTCCTCTATGACACCAAGCGACTGAAAGCGCTCCATGTTGATACGCTCGCCAGGAACGTAGAATTCCTCATAACTCTTCTCTCCTGTAGTGTCGCTGCGTGAATAGACCACAGGCACCACTTTCCCCGTGGTGTTCTGGGCTGCAAATGCCTTGGCTTCCTCGTCGGTGTCAAACTCGCGTTTCTCATAACCCATCTCGCGGATAAAGTCATCGCAGATACTCGAGAATGTTTTCATCTGGTCTTCGCCCAACTTGGGGAAGAATATTTCACCACTGCGACCAAGTATGCAGGCGAGCATACAAATCTGGCCACTCTCTTCGGGCGACACAAAATAACGTTTCACGTCTGTCGGGGCTGCAAGAGGCTGATGCTTCATCAGACGGTCAAGCCAACTCAGAGGCAGCGAACCGTTGCTGAAGGCCACATTGGCAAAACGGGCTGTGGTGACGGGGTACAGTGTGGAGTAGGCCATAATCATGTCTTCCATCACTCGTTTGCTCGCGCCCATGATGTTCACAGGATTGGCAGCCTTGTCAGTCGATACACAGAAAAAATGCTGAGGGGGAATCTCTGCAAGCAAGTTGAGTAACTTGCGCGCTTTGATGTCGTTGTTCTCAATGAGTGCTTGAACTGAATATTTGTCCTTCTCACTGCGAACATGCTTGTGCGCCGAGAAGTTGGCTACTATGTCGAAACCGCCATTTTCACGGAAAATGCGCTCGAAAATGGGGTCTGCGAAGTTAAGCGTGTAGGTGCGGTAATCCTCGGGCACATACATGCCAAGGGTTGAGCGAAGGTCGCGGGTCAACTCGGCCAGGCCGTTCTCGCTCAAATCCACCACCATCAACTGACTGGGATGAAAGGGAAGAACTGCCTTGATAAACTGACTGCCAATGGAACCTGCACCGCCAATCACAAGTACACGCTTTCCTGAAATCTCGGAAGTCAGACGCTCTGCGTTGCGCTCGATGTCGGAGGCAAACAGACTCTCGTCGCGACCTGTTACATGACGGGAAATGAAATCTTGAATGTTGATCATTGTTATAGAGGGTTATTGGTGGAAATTATGAAAAGGTATAACTGGTGCTTCTTCTCTCTCAAATGCACACACCTTCTCTCCTTGCGTCAAAAGACGCAAGTGACAAAGTGTATACATAAAATGCACATGAGGGATAGATTTTGCCGCTTGGAAGTCGAAAGGCTCTCGCACAGACACTCGCAGTTACCCTTGTCCACCTTAAAATGCGCTGCAAAGTTATACATTTTTTTCGGATAATAGCATATTTTGAAGAAAAAACGCTGACGGAGATGGCTTTTTCACTGCATTATTCAAAACTTCATGTTATTCATAGGCGTGTTTTTGGTTTTGGCTTTCAATGATACAAGTCAGTTGCCAAATTGCTATTTTTGTTACAAACTATGTGCTCAAATTGATTTTCAATAAGTTTTATGGAAATCCACCTTCCCCCTTATGGGAAAACAGCATGCCAAAACATCATTAATGCTGTCCTTGGTTTGGATGAATTCAAATAGCGCCAAATTTTTCCCGATTTCTGTTTTGTTTTCTACATTATTTTCACCTCATTCTTACAATCTAAAACATGATTCCAAAGGGTGGAAACTTCAGTTAAATATTTAGTTGTTTAAAAGCACAATTTCTAATCTCTTGCATTTTTGCAAATGAATGAAATAGACGAACAATGCATTTGTTTGACAGAGAATCCCACTTAGAAATGTCACATAGACACTCACAGTTTCGTTTTCTCACCTGAATGCGCTGCAAAGTTACTTTTTTTTTGATAATAATACATTTCAGTCCAAAAATAATAAGTATTGAGGCTTTCGTTTACATCTAATTTGGTATAAGGTTAACATTTTTAATGCGTTTCGGTCTAAGATAATCGTAAATCATTGCTATCCATCTATGTTTGACGTAATAATACATCCTTCTGTCATAAGGTTGTGAGAGGACTAATTCTCTATGCTCGCACAGAAAATCCAACATCTTGTTATATACTCTACGGTCATCCTTATGGCGAATATTAAAATGAAGAACGCTGTCTTTTATATCCTTCATCTGTTGGAGTATATGTATTTCCGTCAAATGCGGATAGTGAGTACTGATAAAAGCCAATCTATCTTTACGTATTTCAAAGAGATCATAACGAGTGCCGGATTTGCACCAGTTGAAAGGACTGGTAAGACTTTCTGGACGGTTGTGAGTGTAATTATAAAGAATGGCATCGGAGATGTAAGTGCGTCTTGCCAGGTGGATGGGGATATAGCAAATGTTGTCTTCACACAGTTTCCCCACAGGGAATCGCACAGACTGAAAAAGACGTCGGCTGTAAAACTTGTTCCAAACATAGTTCTTAAGGGTTATTTCGTCGTTGAGGATAAGATGCTTTATATGTTCCTCGGATGTAATAACTTTTGTTTTATCGGGCTTCAGAATTCTATTCATTGGCATATATCTGTAACTGAAATTCACCAACTCCACTTGATGTTGCAAAGCTAGAAGTAACGGTGTTTCGCAAAAAGAAGGTTCTACCCAATCATCACTGTCAACAAACATGATGTAGTCGCCGGTGGCTATGTCTAGACCGGCATTACGCGCTGCTGACAAACCTTGGTTTGATTGATGAATGAGTTTGATTCGAGAGTCGTTGCCTGCATATTCATCACAGATTATTCCACTATGGTCTGTACTACCATCGTCCACAATAAGAATCTCTATATTGGTATAGGTTTGATGAATGATAGAGTCTAAGCATCGGTGAAGATACTTTTCCACATTATATACTAGAACTATTACTGAAATCAAAGGGTCTAGCATGTTGTCGTATTGCACTTGATGATGCAAAGGTACACATTTTTTGAATAAATGAGATTTTTTGCTCTGGTTTTTCCTCTTTTTTATAATTACAAGTAAAAGGGATATATTGTGACAATCGTCTTCAATCCCCTTTATCCCCACAAATAATACATCGAAATTTGTTCTCTTCCGAAGAAATTCACTAATTTTGCACCCGAATTCATTAACAGTCGAATTAAAAACATATAAAAATGCCCATCAGAGCAGCGTTTTTCGACCTCGACGGCGTCGTTTGTGACACCGAACCTCAATACAGTATTTTTTGGGGGGAGATTTGCCGGAGATACCATCCAGAACTGCCTGGACTTGAGAATAGAATCAAGGGACAAACGCTTGTCCAGATTTTTGATGCCCATTTCCCCGACGCTCAACAGCAGAGGGAAATCGTGGCCGAACTCGATGAGTACGAGCGCAATATGAGGTATGACTATATAGCGGGTTTTCCCGAATTCCTTCACTCAATGCGGGAAAAAGGACTGAAAACGGCATTGGTCACCAGTTCCAACCGTGTGAAAATTGCCGTCGTCTTTCAGGCACACCCGGAATTTCATTCACTTTTCGACACCATTCTCACATCAGAGGACTTCACCGAGAGCAAACCTTCGCCACAATGCTATCTGAAAGCGGCCGGGCATTTCGGACTGCAACCGGAAGAGTGCGTTGTCTTCGAAGACAGTTTCAACGGATTGCGCTCAGGGAAATCGGCAGGGATGTATGTCGTCGGACTTTCCACCACCAACACGCCGGATGCCATTGCCTCTTTCTGCGATGAGGTCATTCCAGATTTCACCGTCTCACCTCAAGTGGTACTGGGAACTTGATAATCATTGGTCATCTTTCCTCCAACAATGGACACACAAACAACCCCCATACATATCCGACTTTGGAATCGTGACTTCTGGCTCTTGGCCACGGCCAATCTCCTGCTCACCATGGCGGCATATTCGCAAATCGTGAACTATCCGATGTGGATGCTGATGGAGGGTATGACGTGGACAGATGTCGCCTTTGCAATGGGGGCTTATGGTGTGGGCATATTCCTTCTGGGTGCGTTTTGTTCTTACTTGCTGCAAAAATACAGGCGTAATCATGTCTGCGAATTGGCAATCTGGGCCATGGCTGCCTGTATGGCTGTTCCTTTTCTCACCAGAGATTTCATGACTGTCGAACCATGGATGGCCATTCTTAGCAGACTTCTGGCTGGGGCTTCCTTCGGACTGGCCCAGATGACGCTCACAAGTACCCTTATAGTGGATTGCTCGGAGGCTTCGCAGCGAACGGAAGCCAATTATGCTGCTGCATGGTTCGCAAGGCTTGCGGTTTCACTCGGGCCACTGGTGGCTTGTGTCATCCTTATGGTGGCGGATATACGGACGGCACAATGGGTGGCCGTCGCCCTGGCCGTCGTTTCCATCGGATTGATTGGACTGGTGAGATTTCCTTTCAGAGCACCCGATGACCAAGTGAATGTCGTCAGTCTCGACCGGTTTTTCTTGCCTGAAGGATGGCTGCTGTTCCTGCATTTGATAGGAGTTACTGTGGTCATTGGCGTGCTGCTCGGTTTTGCACTGCAGTTCACGACGATGGCGCAATTGACTTTCTTCGCCATGCTGATGGTGGGGTTTCTCATTGCCTTGTTGGCTGAGAAATATGTTTTTGTCAATGCGGAACTTTTAAGCGAGATTGTGGTGGGACTGCTCTTGATGGGAGGGGCCGTCGTTGTGACAATGTCGGGCAATATCTCTTTGGTGAGATTCCTCTCTCCGGTGCTTATAGGAATGGGAGCGGGGCTTGTAGGCTCAAGATTCCTGTTGTCTTTTATCAAACTCAGCCGGCATTGTCAGCGTGGCACTTCACAAAGCACGTTCTTCCTCGCATGGGAGGCTGGAATAGGTGTCGGAATAGGGCTGGGCACTGGACTTTCCTGGCATGAGCACATCAACATTCTTTATTGCTCTCTCGCCGTTATAGGCATTGTGCTCTTACTCTATGTGCTCTACACGCATTCATGGTATATGAAACATAAAAACAGATAGAATATTTCCTCTATGAAAAAATGGTTTGTTTCTTTCCTTTTTGCCATTTTTGGTTGCATCCTTGGCAGTGCACAGGGTTATTACACCAAATACTATAATGACAAAAAACTGATAAAAAAGGCAGAGAAGTGGGTGAAGTCGCAGCAATGGCGCAATGGTTTCACCATGGCAAAACCACATAAAAGTGTGAACACCGTGGAGTTCTATCTGCAATATCAGAAAAATCCGTCTCAGTGGCAAGCCCTCTTCCAGTGGCTGGCCAGTACGGATTTGCTCAATATTCCCAAGGGGAAGCATCCTATTGAAGGAACTACGCTTGTGGCAAGTGTGGAGGATAGCAGCAATCAACCGCTTGAAAAACGTAAAACCGAAAGCCACATCAAGCAAATCGATTTCCAGTATGTGGTACGTGGAGTGGAAAGATTCGGACTGCTCGATCACGCTACAAGCAAGCCCAACACCACCTATAAGCGGGATGTGATCCGCTATGATTATGAGGTGGATAAAACAAAGTTTTATGACAGTAATCCCGGCGAGTTTTTTATCTTCTTTCCTGGAGACTGGCACATAGCAAAGGTGGAGACACCTCTTTCCGATCAGCAGATTCGGGTCATCGTCATCAAAGTGGATTATATCAGAGACTAAATCCTGCTCATGCATGTCGGAAGTCGCTTTGCAGGACCCCTAAAAAACTATTGACCGGTAAAATTTATCCTTAAGCCACATCCTTCACGCCAGCGGCTGCATCCGTATGCCGTATTCCCCTTGATAATCTGTCCCTTGCCACATAGAGGGCAGGGCTTGCCTATCAGGTCGTCGCTTGGGGCAGGTGTCATAGGCGAGGCAACCGCGGCTTTCTTCCGGCTGCCTTTCCCTTTACTGCTCGTCTGCTTGTCCGAGGAGGCCTTTTTCGACGAACTCTTTTTCTTTTTTAGGTCATCTTCTGTCAGCACCGTGACGTGGCGAAGACTGTTGTCGCTCAGCACCTGAAGCACTATCTCGTTAATCTGTTGCTTCAGTTCGCCGATAAACTGCGCAGGGTTATATTGCTTATGCTCGATGTCGCGCAGCTTCTTTTCCCAGATACCTGTCAGTTCACAACTCTTGAGCAGTTCCTCATGAATGATGTCAATCAGTTCGATGCCCGTCGGGGTGGCTATCAGGTTTTTCCGCTCGCGGCGGATATAGTGGCGCTTGAAAAGCGTCTCGATGATGCTGGCGCGCGATGAGGGGCGGCCGATGCCGTTCTCTTTCAGCGCAGCACGTAGTTCCTCGTCTTCCACGAATTTGCCCGCGGTCTCCATCGCTCTCAGCAGGGTGGCTTCTGTATAGGGCTTGGGTGGTGTTGTCCATTTCTCGCTTAGGGTGGGGGAGTGAGGACCACTTTCACCGATGGTGAATGCGGGAAGCGTTTTCTCTTCGTCGCCCTTCTTGTCATCATCGGTGGTTTTCGCGTCTTTCTCGTATACCACACGCCAGCCTGGCGACAGGATTTGTTTGCCGCTCACTTTAAAGTCGATGGTATCCACACGCCCCATGACAGTTGTCGTGTTGAATTTGCAATCTGGGTAGAAAACGCTGATAAACCGTCGGGCCACAAGGTCGTAGACATGGCGCTCCAGGTCGGTGAGATGGCTGGCTGCCACACCGGTGGGGATAATGGCGTGGTGGTCGGTCACTTTGCTGCTGTCGAATACCTTCTTGCTTTTGGGCAGGGATTTCCCGGCCAGTGGCTGAGTGAGTGACTCATAGCCGCGCAGACCGCTTAAAATCTTCGGACACTGCGGGTAGACATCGTCGCTCAGAAACTGCGTGTCGACACGGGGATAAGTGGTGAGTTTGCGCTCATACAGAGTTTGAATGATATTCAGAGTAGTCTCAGCGCTCAACCCAAATTTCTTGTTGCAATCTACTTGAAGCGAGGTGAGGTCGTAAAGATGAGGAGGCGACTCGGTGCCTTTCTTCTGCTGCACATCGGTCACTGTGAATGGCTTGTCCTGGATTAGGGCAAATGATTGCTCGCCTTCTTCCTTGCTGGTGAATTTGCCTTTGGTGGCGGTGAACAGGGTGTCGCGGTAAATGGTTGACAAAACCCAGTAAGGCTCGGGTACAAAATTTTCTATTTCTTTCTGCCGTCTCACAATCAGGGCGAGGGTAGGGGTCTGAACGCGGCCGATACTGAGCACCTGATGATTCTGACCATATTTCAAGGTGTAGAGACGGGTGGCGTTCATGCCCAACAGCCAGTCACCGATTGCGCGGCATAGGCCGGCCATGTAGAGAGATTGGTATTCCGTCTGGTCTTTCAGTTTGCTGAATCCCTCGCGGATAGCCTCGTCGGTCATCGACGAAATCCAGAGGCGTTTCACCGGGCAGGTGGCTTTGGCTTTTTGCATTACCCAGCGCTGGATGAGTTCACCTTCCTGGCCAGCGTCACCGCAGTTGATGATGCCGTGTGCCGCCTGCATCAGTTTCTCTATCACGGCAAACTGGCGCTTGATGCCATCGTCCTCTATGAGTTTGATGCCAAAACGGTCGGGAATCATAGGAAGCGTGCCCAGTCGCCACTGTTTCCATTGTTCCTTGTAGTCGTCGGGTTCTTTCAGCGTACAAAGATGCCCGAAGGTCCAGGTCACTTGGTAGCCATTTCCTTCCATATACCCGGAGTGTGAGTCGTTCGCACCCAATATCCTGGCAATGTCCTTGGCCACACTGGGCTTCTCAGCAATGCATACTATCATTATAAAAGTGGTAAGTGGTGAGAGGTAAGTGGTGAGAGAAATGCTTTTTCAGTTTGGAATTTGGAGTTTGGAATTTGGAGTTAATTGTTAATTGTGAATTGTGCATTACGAATTGTGAATTGTCAATACCCCAGTTCCAAATCTGTCAAAATCACTATATGGCGGCCGACGGGATGGGAATTGCGCAGGAAATGCACATAGTTGCAGATGCTCTGGGGTGAGTTGCAGTTGTGGCAGATTCCGTCGTGCTGGCAAGGCGTGTCAATGTCAAACCGCATGGCGTTGATGGGTGAAGCGGTGCTGCGGGCACGTTGCAAGGCGGCACCCACATCCTGAGCCACTTTGTGGAGGCCGATGATGAAAATCACATGGCGGGGACCCCAGGTGATAGCGGCCACACGGTTGCCGTTGCCATCGATGTTCACAATGACACCATCTTCCGAGATGGCATTTGCACTCGACAGGTAATAGTCGCAGTCGAATGCCTGAAGGTAGGCCGATTGCTTGCCCTCGGCTGTGGTGGCTTCGTCGCGGTCGATTACCCGGTAGTTGCCAGCCTTGAGCATGGCGGGGATGCCCAGGTCGCGCACGGTCATTGTGCCGCCCCAGGTCACGCTGCTGCCCTCGGGGATAAGTTCTGTCACCTTTTCCAATATCTCCTCGCGGCCACGGCAATAATATGCGTCGAAATGGCGGCGATTCAGATTCTTAATCATTTTTTGTGCCAGTAATTCGTTCCTCTTGTCTTTGGGTGTCATAATCGTCTGCTTTTTTTGTTCGGTTTTTTGCTTGTCATTTTCTAGGCCGTTTATAGCGGCACAATTCTCTGTAATATGCCTGTTTGTGTTAATTCCACGTGCAAAATTAGAAAAAAATCCCCAAAAAACTTGCGTTTCGCAATTATTTAATTATATTTGCAGAATAATGCCTAAACAGACAAAATCTTATTAACATTTTATAATACATGAAAATCGGTTTATTTATTCCCTGTTATGTCGACGCCGTGTATCCAGACGTGGGCGTCGCAACATACAAATTGTTGAAACATTTAGGATTGGATGTCACTTATCCTCTTAATCAGACTTGCTGTGGTCAACCCATGGCAAATGCCGGATTCGAGAAAATGGCTGTTCCCCTCGCAGAGAAATTCGAAGGAATGTTCAAAGAATTTGATTACGTGGTGGCGCCTTCAGTCAGTTGTACGGCTTTTGTCAAAATCAATTACCCAAGACTGCTCAAGGGAAAACATGAGTGTGTCACTGCTGGAAAGATTATGGACGTGGTCGAATTCCTTCACGACGTGGTCAAGGTTAAGGAAATCCCAGGTGAGTTCCCCCACAAGGTCAGTCTGCACAATTCATGCCACGGAGTGAGAGAACTTGGACTTAGTTCGCCAAGCGAGATGAATGTCAAGAAGTTTAACAAAATCAAGGACTTGCTTGAACTGAAGAAAGGAATCACCGTGGTGGAGCCGGAACGACCGGATGAGTGCTGCGGATTCGGAGGTATGTTCTCTGTCGAGGAGACGGATATCTGTGCACAGATGGGATACGACAAGGTCAAACGCCACATGGACACCGGTGCAGAATACGTCACCGGGCCAGATTGCTCTTGTCTTATGCACATGGCTGGTGTCGCAAAAAAACGCGACATGAAGATTGAGTTTATTCACGCAGTAGAAATTTTAGCAGCAGGACTATGAGCACTACACATTCAAAAGCAGCAAAGGAGTTCTTAAAGGACCAAAAATATGCCACATGGCACGATGCTACATTCTGGTCTGTGCGCACCAAGAGAGACAACATGGCTCTGGGACTTGGAGAGTGGGAGCAATTGCGCGAAAAGGCTTCTGCCATCAAGCGCCATACCCTCACACATCTCGACGAGTATCTTGATAAGTTTGCTACCAGTGCCGAGAAAAACGGATGCATCGTGCACTGGGCAAAAGATGCCGACGAATTCAACCAGATTGTCTATGATATCCTCAAGGAGCATAATGTGAAAAAACTTGTCAAAAGCAAGAGTATGCTCACCGAGGAATGCGAGATGAACCCCTTCCTCGAGGAACATGGGATTGAGGTGGTGGAGACCGACCTTGGAGAACGTATTATTCAGTTGAAGGGACAGAAACCAAGCCATATCGTGATGCCGGCCATTCACCTCAACCATGATGATGTGGGCGAACTGTTTGAGGAGAAACTGGGCACCGAGAAAGGAAACCACGACCCAACATATCTTACTTATATGGCCCGACTGAGCCTCAGAAACGAGTTCCTCACCGCTGATGCTGGTATGACCGGTGGCAATTTCGGCATTGCCGAGACAGGCGACATCGTGGTCTGCACCAACGAGGGAAACGCCGATATGAGCACTTCATGTCCCAAATTGCACATTGCGGCCATTGGTTTGGAGAAAATCATACCCAATTACGACAGTCTGGCTGTTTTCCAGAGAATGCTGTGCCGTGCGGGTACGGGACAACCCACAACTACTTACACGTCACATTTCAGAAAGGCAAGACCCACTGCCGACAAAATGCACATCATACTTGTGGATAATGGTAGAAGCGACTGGATTGCAAATCCTGAACATTGGGAGACGCTCAAATGCATTCGTTGCGGTTCGTGCATGAACTCATGCCCCGTCTACCGCAGAAGTGGAGGTTACTCCTACTCTTATTTCATCCCTGGTCCATTGGGCATCAATCTCGGCATGTTGCGTAATGCCAAGTTACACAGTGGGAATGTATCTGCATGTACGCTCTGTCTAAGTTGCCAGTGTGTGTGTCCTGTCAAGATCGACCTCGGAGACCAAGTTTATAAATGGAGGCAGCAACTTGACGACTTCGGTACTGCCAACAGCCAGAAAAAGCGAATGTGCAAGGGTATGAAGATGCTCTTCGGAAGCAGTGGCTTGTATAACACGGCAATGAAGTTTGCGCCAATGGCAAACTGGGTCCCCTCATTCATCATGAACTCTGGTCTCAATCCATGGGCCGTAGGGCACAAAATGATGAAATTCCCACGAAACTCTTTCCAGGAACTTTGGAAAAAGGGTAAGGTGAAATAATCAGTTTTTATTCTTTTTTTAAGAACTCAAGAATTTTAAAACTTAAAAACTCAAAATCCCAATGAGCAAAAAAGAAGATATTCTGTCAAAATACAGAAAAAACATCAAGCAGAAATTCGATATGCCCCGACTCGACGACATCAAGGGCATCACATATCCCGACCCGCTCAAGCAGTATATCTCCATGACTGAGACAGTGGGAGGAAAAGTGGTGGAATTGAAACCGGGACAGGACATCAACCAACTGATAAAAAGCCTCTATCCAGATGCCAAGGAGATTGCAAGCAATCTGCCTGAAATCACTATCGCCACACGAAATCCCGACACTATAGGGTCGCCACAGGCTCTCAACGGAACCGACGTGGGCGTGGTCAGAGGCGTATTTGGAGTGGCTGAGAACGCATGCGTGTGGGTGCCACAGACCATGGAGGAAAAAGCGGTATGCTTCATCTCTGAAAATCTCGTGATATTGTTGAAGAAAACCGAAATCGTCAACAATATGCATGAGGCTTACAAGCGTATTTCCTTCAATGATTATGGCTATGGGTCGTTCATTAGTGGACCATCCAAGACGGCCGACATCGCTCAGGTGCTCGTCATGGGTGCTCAGGCGGCTCGCTCGGCTACCGTCATCTTGATATAATCTGTTTTCTTGGAGCATTCCATGACAAACTGATTTTTCTGGTTTCACCAGGATTCCTTTGATTCTATTTCTATACAGAGACGTCGCATTGCGGCGTCTCTGCTTTTGCATCATTCAAATTTGTTGCCTATATCAAAAAATCACCTCAAAAAATCAAAAAATTAAGTGAAAAATACCCAAAAAAACATTAACTTTGCAGAAAATATACCTAAAAACGTGGATTTTGTTTCTAAACAAATCAATTCTTAAGATCATAAATTACTAACTAATAACTATTGCATGAATAGACTAAGGTTAATCAAAGCGAAAGCCCTGCCTTTGGCAGTTTGCGTGTCTGCTTTGTTGTTGATGCCCAGTGTCGGTGTGCTGCCTGCAAAGGCATCCATACAGGATGTCCAGCAGTCAGGCACTATTACTGGAAAGGTAATCGACAACACAGGCGAGGGCATCATTGGCGCTACGGTGATGATTGAGGGCGCCAGTGCTACACAAGGCACAGTAACTGATTTCGACGGTAATTTTACTGTCAATGTGAATCCTGGAGCAATGCTCAAAATCTCTTATGTGGGTTATGAGACACAGACAGTGGCTGCAAAAAATGGTATGGTGGTCACACTCGTGGAGTCGTCCAACACACTCGCTGCTGTCGAAGTCGTGGCCTATGGTGTGCAGAAGAAAGTCACGGTGACTGGTGCCATTTCCTCTGTGAAAAGCGAGGAACTCACGCGAACACCAGTGTCGTCTGTCAACAACGTGCTTGCTGGTCAGTTGTCGGGTGTCACCACCGTCCAGACTTCTGGTGAGCCGGGTGCCGACGCTGCCGACATCTTCGTTCGTGGTAAGGCTACATTCACAGGCGATGCCAATGCAAGACCTCTCATCCAGGTCGATGGTGTCGAGCGTGAAATGTGGGATATCGACCCCAACGAAATCGAGAGTATCACCGTCCTTAAGGATGCCTCTGCTACTGCTGTGTTTGGTGTGCGTGGTGCCAATGGTGTCATTCTTATCACCACCAAGCGCGGACAGGAAGGAAAGGCACACATCTCTTTCAGCACATCGTTCTCCGCGTTGACACCAACCAAAATGGTAGAGCAGGCTTCATCGCTGGGTTATGCCACTTTCTACAACGACATGCTCGCCAACGACCGCAAGACACCGCTCTTCTCGGATGCTGTCATTCAGAAGTTCACCGATGGTAGCGACCCCATCCTCTTCCCAAGTATGAGATGGACAGACTACCTCATGAAGGACGTCACTTTGCAACAACAGCACAATGTGAACATTTCGGGAGGTAACAAGACCGTTAAGTACTTTATCTCGGCAGGTATGTTCACTCAGGACGGTATTTTCAAGGAGTTCGACCGTCCCTACGATTTCGGATACCAGTATGAGCGTTTCAATTACCGTTCAAATCTCGACATCAACGTGACCAAGAGCACCACCGTGAGTTTCAATATCTCAGGTAAGGTGGATACTTCGGCCAAGCCTCATACCGGACAGGGCTCCGACCAGATGATACGTGAGATGTATTGGGCGTCGCCTTTCTCCAGCCCGGGTATTGTCGATGGAAAATATATCGTGACAAGTGTTCAGCAGTCTGACAACATCACCGACGTACCAAACGACAATGTGCTGCGTCTGCCTATCGAGACTTCTACCCCAATGGCATACTACATCTCGCAGCCAGGTGCTTATCACTACAACAACAACAAACTGCAGATGGACCTCGTGCTCGACCAGAAACTCGACTTTGTCACCAAGGGACTGTCTGTCAAACTCAAAGGCTCTTACAACAGTTCATATCAGGTGCGCCAGGATATCACTCACCAGGCTGCTACCTATACACCGGTTTATCATCGTTGGTGTGATGTCGATGCAAATGGCGATGCCATTCTCAATCCTGATGGTTCACCCGTCAATGTTTATGAGCGTCTCGACCTTCGTAAGAGTGGCGACAACACAGAGCCCACCTACGGAAACTCTGCGTCAAGTTACGGACGTAACTGGTATGTGGAAGGCTCGCTCAACTACAGCCGCTCTTTCGGACTTCACACAATTACAGGACTGGCTCTCTATAACCAAAGCAAGGAATACTACATCGGTGGCGACTATCCTGATATCGCACGTACATACGTGGGATTCGTCGGACGTGTCACCTACGACTGGAACAACCGCTATATGGCTGAGTTCAACTTTGGTTACAATGGTTCCGAGAACTTCGCACCAGGACGCCGCTTCGGTTCCTTCCCCGCAGGTTCTGTGGGATGGGTGGTCAGCGATGAGCCGTTCTTCAAGCCAGCCAAAAAGGTCATCAGTTTCCTCAAGTTAAGAGCATCATGGGGACTCGTCGGTAACGACAAAATCGGTGGAAGCAGGTTCATGTACATGTCCGACCCATACATCGTCAACCAGACCGCTACCTTCGACCGTTTCACTTACACCAGTGTCAACGAGCCGGCATTCGCATATCCGTTCGGTATCGAGAACAGCACTGTCACGAAGGGTGCTTACGAGTCGGCCAAGAACAATCCTGAAGTAACCTGGGAAAAAGCCTTCAAACAGGACTATGGATTTGATATGTATTTCCTCAGCGATCGTCTGCGCACCACTTTCGACTATTATAAGGAGCACCGTACAGACATCCTCGCACAGGACTGGACAACGCCTAACTTCCTTGGATTCAATCCACCATATACCAACTTCGGTATCGTCGACAGCCATGGTTGGGAGCTCTCTGTCAACTGGCAGGACAATTTCGGAAAAGACTTCCGCTATTCAGCCAAATTCAATCTCTCATACAACCAGAATGAGATTATCGAGGACCGTCAGGCACCGCAGCAGAATGAGTATATGTACACACGCGGACACCGCATTGGCGCACGTTCACAGTACAAGTTCTGGAAATTCTACTACGAAGGTGCCGAGGCCGACTATCAGGCTGAGTTCAACCAGCCCTTCCCCAAACAACTTTCTGAGAAACTGTATCCTGGCGACTGTGTATTCGTCGACCTTGATGGCAACGGTGAAATCGACCCCAACGATGCCAGTCGTGACTACGGATACACCGACGACCCACAATACATTGCCGGTCTTAACCTCGCACTCTACTACAAAGGCTTCTCCTTCAGCGCACAACTCACTGGCGCATGGGCTGTGAGCCGTGTTTTGGCCGATGTGTTCCGCCGCCCGTTCCAGAACCGCTCCACACTCAACAATGGTGGTTTGCTTCAGTACCATATCGACAATACATGGACTGTCGACAATCCCTCACAGAGTGCCGAGTACCCACGTGCAACTTGGGAGAATGGCGACCAGAACTACGCAGGCTCCACTCTGTTTGAAAAAGATGCCAAGTATATGCGTCTCAAGACGATGCAAATCGCTTACGATTTCAACTTCCCGCTGATGAAGAAGTTGGGTATGACACAACTGCAACTCTCTCTGAGTGGTTACAACCTCTTCACACTCACACCTTACAAGTTCGGCGACCCCGAGGCACGTGCCTCCACAACGCCTTCTTATCCTCTGCAGCGCACATATACAGCAAGTCTTAAGATTGGATTCTAATATATATAATAAGGTAAGAATTATGAAATTACATCATAAAATAGTTTCAGGAGTAGTGGCGCTCATAATTGGCAGTATGGCGTTCACCGCTTGTACCGATGAAATTAAATTCGGTAATGCCTTCATCGAGAAAACTCCAGGTGGAACGGTATCACTCGACACTGTATTTGGTAGTGCTGAATATACCAAGCAATTCCTTGTAGGACTCTATGTGTTGCAATATTACGGACTGCCATTCAAAAACTCCACAAGTGCACCATGGAGTGCAAGTTATTGGAACTCCAAATTGGATGCTATGACCGACTGCTACCAGCAGCACTTCAGTGGCTCCGAGGCTTACAACAGGTACTATGGAGGACTGCTCACCTCCAACAATAGCGGACTTATTGGATACAACAACGACTTCGTCTGGGAAACAGTGAGAAGATGCTGGCTGCTTATCGACAATATCGATAATGTGCCGGGACTCACCGATGAGGAAAGGCGTAGCATGGTGGCACAGGCCAAGTGTCTCGCTGCGGCACGCTATTTCGACCTCTATTCCATCTATGGCGGACTGCCTATCATCGACCATACTTTCACAGGTACCGAAACCACCTACGAGACCAAAAGGGCTACTGCTGAGCAGACAGCCGACTTCATGGTGAAACTCCTCGATGAGGCTATACCCTACCTGCGTTGGGCATACAACGGAAATACTATCGACACTGATGCCGCAAACAACACTGGACGCTGGACGGCTGCTGGAGCCATGGCACTGAAGGCTAAGATCCTGTTATTCAATGCTTCACCTATCTACAACGACGCACAGCCCTATTACGATGGCAGCACAGAAGCAGAGAAAGACAGCATCGTATGGCACGGAGGATTCAAGCAGGAACGTTGGGAGAGGGCTTTGCAGGCATGCAAGGATTTCTTTGATGCCAATGCAAGCAACGGCGACTTCTACGGCCTGAATAAGGCCACCGCAAGCAAGCCAACCCCCGAGGATTACCGACAGGCCTACCGAATGGGATATATCTATCAGGGTAGCCGCGAAATCTTACACCGCACAGCCGTGACAACAACGACCAGCAACAAAGCTTCCTATCAGTGGTGGAACTTCGTGGGTGGAAGCGGACCTTTCCGTCACTCATACAATCCCACCGAGGAATATGTGGAGATGTTCCCATGGGCAAATGGTACTCCTTTCAATTGGAAACAGGACTCCATTGATGGAAAAATCTTTGGCGAAAAGGGACAGCTCTTCTATAAATATACACAACAGAGAACCTCTGTGCTCAAGGATGCTTCCCGTGACCCACGACTCTATGAGAACGCCATTGTCAACGGACAGACCCTCTCGCTTAACTGGACTACAGGAAAAGCCGAGGGCGATGCCTACGAACTTTGGGTAGGAGGTGAGCACGAGAGTAACGACGCTGCTATTCTGGCGGCTGACGGAACCACGCAGATAACAGAGAAGGACCTCGGACGTTTCGCAACAGGTTACGGCACTATCAAATACTTCCTCGGACAGGAGTATTATGGTAAGTTCGTACACTGGGTATATCTGAGTTACGACGAGATGCTGCTCATGTATGCTGAGTGTCTGGCTCAGTGTGGCCGACTCGACGAGGCTATTGCCAAGGTCGACGAGGTGCGCGCACGTGTGGGATTGAGAGGACTGAAATATGGACAGGTAGCATACAAAGGTGACAAATCACAGCTGCCCAACCTCGAGACCAAGGAAGGCGTACTTTCCGAAATCCTACGCGAGAGAGCATGTGAGTTGGGTATGTCAAACAACCGCTACTACGACATGATACGCTATAAACGTACAGACTGGATGACAAAACGCCTCCATGGACTGGTTACCTATCGAATGATGCAGAACTCCAAAAAGGAATGGATTCGTGTATCAAGACCTTACATTGGCGATGACAAAAAAGCCGGAGAAAAAGAACCCTCTGTATTCGACTATGAACACTTCGAGCTGCAGAACCGTTCTCGCGTCCTCTGGGATCTCAATCCCAACGACCTTGAGGTGCGCAAATGGTTGCTCATGCCACTGCCTCTGTCTGAGATCAACAAGAACTACGGACTTGTCCAGAATCCTGGATGGTAAGTGCTACGCTAATGTACCAATGAATAGATAATATAGAATTATTATGAAGAAAAGAAATATATATATGCTATTACTGCTCGCAGGCTGCTGCCTGCCGGCAGCAGCGCAGCAAGACAGCACTGGCATTGACTTTGTGGACCAGGTCATCGAGGTGGGAGCCAACAAGAATTTCTCACGTGCCCAGTCTACGGCTGCCGTCTCTGTCATCACCAACAAGGACGTCGACAAACGCTCTGCCAAGAATATCGGTAACTCTATTCTCGGTCAGGGTAACGGACTCATTTCCCTGCAGGGAACAGGCTCATACTTCGAGCAGAACCCCACTTTCTATGTGCGAGGACTGCAAAGCCTGAGTACGAGCACACCACTTATCCTCGTCGATGGAGTGGAGCGTGATATTTCACTGGTAAGCCCTGATGAGGTCGACCATGTGACTATTCTCAAGGATGCCGCAGCCGTGGCACTATATGGATATAAAGGTGCCAATGGAGCCATCGAGATTACCACCAAGCGCGGACAGTACAATAGCCAGAACATACGGTTCACTTACGACCACTTGTTCAATTCGCAAATCAATCGCCCGAAATTTGTCAATGGAGCTACTTTTGCAAGTGCTGTCAATGAGGCTTTGGCCAACGAAGGCTCCGCACCGAGATTCACCAACGAGGAAATCTCTGCTTTCCAGAATGGTTCTTATCCCTATCAGTATCCCAGTGTCAACTGGATGGACGAGACATTCCGCGACAATGGCATGACCAACAAGTTCGGTATCGAGTTCAGTGGTGGTGGCGAGCGTTTCCGCTATTATACCCTGGTGAATCTCCTCTCTGATAAGGGATTTATCAAGAATTTCGACGAGACCGAAGGATACAGCACTCAGGATAAGTACGTGAGGGGAAACCTCCGTACCAACCTCGATATCGACCTTACACCTACCACCATGCTGCGTGTCAATATGTTGGGCGTGTTGAGTGAGATGTCTCGTCCTGGTTCTCAGGCCGACCTTTGGGATATGGTCTACAGCCTGCCGGCTCTGGCATTCCCTATCAGAAATGAGAATGACGAGTGGGGTGGTAGTTCTACCTACTCTGGAGAGAACAACCCTGTGGCCCAGTCGGCTGGAGCTGCCTACTACAAACTGCATGAGCGTGCTCTCTTCGCTGATATGAAACTGGAGCAGGATCTGAAATACTGGCTCGAGGGACTTAGTCTCACAGCACGTATAGGGTACGACACCTATTCCACACTCTACGAGGATCATAGCATGACCTACGTCTATGGTAACTATCCCGTGGCAAGATGGGAAGGCGGACGACCTGTGCTGGGTGATTACTGGTCATCGGGTACTCCTGGTACGATGGGCAAGGGTGCAGGCACCACAGACTGGGCACGCCGATTCTTCTTCGATGCGGGATTCAACTTCGACCGCACATTTGCCGACAAGCATTATGTCTACAGTCAGTTGAAGTGGGACTACGAGTATCAGAACACTACGGGAAGCACTGGCTATACCGTCTACAGGCAAAACTTTTCTTGGCTCGGACACTACGGATTCGACAATAAGTACATCGGTGAGTTGGCATTGGTCTATTCAGGTTCCAACCGCCTCGCACCGGGCACCAAGTGGAATCTGTCGCCTACCGTGTCGGCAGCGTGGGTACTCTCAAATGAGGAGTTCCTCAAGGATTGCTCGTTTGTCGACTTCCTTAAACTGCGTGCAAGTGCAGGTATGATCAATGCCGACTATCTACCAGGCGACAACGTGTGGACATACTATGCACAGTCGTTTAGCCACAACTCAAGTTCTGCAACGGGTAGCTATCCTTTCGGCAGTGGATACGAGGTGGTATATGCCAACACCACGCTCGGACAGATTGCCGCTATCAATCCTACCAATGAGAAAGCCTACAAATACAATTTTGGTATCGAGGCTACTCTCTTAGGTGCCCTCAACGTCGAATTTGACATCTATAAGCAACATCGCACCGATATCTGGGTGTCGGGTGCAGGAGCCTACTCTGCTCTTATCGGTTTTGATGCACCATACATCAATGGTGGCGTCGTCGACAGCCAGGGCTTCGAAATCTCACTCGACTATACCAAGAAAATCGGTGAACTCACTTTCAATGTCGGAGGCATGTTCAATCTCAACAAGAATGAGATCAAGGAACAGGCTGAGGAGCCACGCGCATTCGACAACCTCGTCCAGACCGGCAACCCGCTCAACTCGGTGTATGGACTTAAGGCCATCGGGCTCTTCCGTGATCAGGCCGACATCGACAACAGTCCGAAACAGAATTTCTCTACTGCTCGTCCGGGCGACATCAAGTATCAGGATGTGAATGGTGACAATGTCATTGATGCCAACGATGTGTCCAAGATTGGATATAGCGCTTACGCCCCCGAGATGTTCTACAACATTCACGCTGGTGCTGAGTTCAAGGGACTTGGTTTCAATATCCTCTTCCAGGGTGTGGGACGCTACTCGGCAAACCTCAATGCTAAGGGTATGTATTGGCCGCTGCTCAATAGCACATCGCTCTCGCAGCAGTATTACGACGGCCGTTGGTCACCTGCCAATCCCGATCCCAATGCTAAATTCCCGCGTCTGAGTACGACAAGCAATTCCAACAACTACCAGACAAGCACTTACTGGATGCGCGACCGCTCCTTCTTCAAACTCCGCAATGTCGAGGTGTACTACAATTTCCCGAAGACACTCATGGAGAAGACGAAGTTCGTTAATACTGCCAAACTCTATGTGCGCGGAATCGACCTGTTCTGTTCCGATAATATCGACGAGGCTGACGCTGAGTGTTATGGCGTAACAGCACCGCTCAACAAAAGCATCGTTGTGGGGTTGTCATTGTCTTTCTAAAACCTAAAACTGACTGAAATATATGAAACTGAAAAATATATTCATGGGCACTCTTGCAGCACTGGCACTGGCTTCATGCAGCGACCAGATGGACTACAAGGAGTATAGCATCTATGATGCAACCTATATGCAGAAGATGTTTGATCGCGCAGGTGGATTCTTGTCTACTATCTATGCCTACCTCGACTCCGACTTCGGAAACTATAGTGGGGCTATGCTCAGTTCGGCTACCGACGAGTCGGTCTACTCGCACGATGGAAACGCCATTGAGAGTTTCTACAATGGCGCATGGAGCCCGACCAACGCCAACAGTTCGATATGGACCACTTGCTATCATGGCATCAGTTATTGTAACCTCTTCCTCGATGAGTTCACCGGACTGACTTTCGATGAGTACACGCTCGACAAAAACTATGAGGCCGAAATGTATCAGTACAACAACTACAAGTGGGAAGCAAGGTGGGCAAGAGCCTACTTCTATTTCCTTCTCGTGCGGCAGTATGGAGGCGTGCCACTTATCACGAGTAACATGAATGCCGATGATGCCAACGCTATGCCAAGGGCTACAGCAGAGGAAATCTTTGCTTTTATCGACAGCGAGTGCGAGGCTATCAAGGACTCCATCACACGTGACTATGGTGATTTGGGTAAACTGGCTATTTCACCCGCCAACAACGGACGTGCCAACAACCTGACTGTGATGGCTCTGCGTGCAAGGGCAGCCCTCTATCATGCAAGTCCGCTCTTCAATCCCAATAATGATAAGGAATTGTGGCGCAAGGCTGCTTCGCTCAACAAAGAGGTTATTGACTCCTGCGTCGCCAGGAAAATGAAACTGTCTTCCGACTACAAGGGACTGTTCATTGGCAATACCAACTGGAGCGACGGAAATGCTATCGGTGAGATTATTTTCGCACGCCGTATGCCGACCGAAAACCGCAACTTCGAGACCTACAACTTCCCCGTGGGTATGTCGGATGCCGGTGCTGGAGGTGGCGGTGGTAACTGTCCCACACAGAATCTGGTGGATGCCTATGAGATGACCAACGGAAAACTTATTTCTGACCCCGAGAGTGGATATGACCCACAGAATCCATACGCTAATCGTGACAAACGACTCGCTATGACGGTGGCATGCAATGGCGACTCTTGGCCAAATGCCAATACGATTCCACTGGAAACTTTCGTCGGTGGTGTCAATGGACTGCCTACGGCTTTCGCTACACCTACTGGATACTATCTCAAGAAATATGTTACCGAGTCGGTACAGATTGCAGGAAATGGTGCCAACACATGTAAGCATGTTTGGGTGACTTTCCGACTGGCTGAATTCTACCTCAACTACGCTGAGGCTATGCTCAACCTTTCAGGCGATGGATATACTGCAGCACAGGGATTCATCATGACACCAGCCGCTGCCATCAATACTGTGCGTAAGCGTGCCGGACAGCCCAATCTGCCTGAGGGACTTGATGCTGCTACGTTCAAGAGTCGTCTCGAGAATGAGCGCTTCGTTGAACTCGCTTTCGAGGGACACCGCTTCTTCGATGTGAGACGTTGGAAGGAGGCACCTCAGTACTTCACCAATATCCGTGGAATGCAGATCAACAAGGTGACCGATGGTTTCACATACACACCGAGAACCATCCAGACGCGTCAGTGGGACGATAAGATGTATCTGTTCCCGATTCCACAGAGCGAAATCCTCAAAGCAGGGGCTCTCGTGCAAAATCCTGGCTGGTAATAGGATATGGATTTACAGGAATTTCAGAAGTATTCCGATACTTCTGGAATTCCTGAAATTTGAGAGTTGACGATATCCATGGGGGTGTCGGTAATTCTCATGATAAGAATGACAACAAAAGTGTAAAAAACACAACATTTGTTTGTATTTTTAAAATATTATCCGTATCTTCGCACCATATTATAGAATATAGTTATTGTTATCCACTTTTTTATTAATCATTAAAACTTATCATTTATGAGAAAATTCTATCTCCTTCTTGCAGTTTTTGCTGTCAGTTTGACAAGCATGGCTGCTAACAAGGGCATCAAAAACCTCTACAAGCAGGATTTTGAGGCCGTGAAGACTGCCGCTGAAGCCGGTTGGACATCGCCCAACCTCGCTGATGGTATGACTGTCGTCTCCACGGAGTTTGGTAAATGGTTTGAGTTTGCTGTTGGCAACAACAACAACCGTAACGCCGTGCTCACATGGGGTACTGATATGTACGGAGAGTCCGTGTCGAAGTACTCTGTACATTTTATGTGGGGACATGTTAACCCCAAGGGTACTAACAATGGCGACCCTATTGCCAACACACAGTTCTCAAATGAACTTGCTCTTATTGTGCCTCACGACTGGCAACCAAATGATGCTCAGAAAGAGGCTGGTATCAAAGCCGTCAACAGTATTAACAACGGACAGTATGGTGCAGCCGACTCGCTCCGCCTCTTCGCCATCACACAGATGAAGGGTGCCTATTCCGACACCAACCCATATTGGGAGTCGAACAGCGACTTCACCAACTACGCTTACGACTTCATGATCAACAACGACCCCAACATGGTGTTCACCGCTGCTGAGAATGCTTGGTACAATATCCATGTGACTGTCGACGTGCAGGCCCGCACTGTGACTTTCTCCATCAATGATGAGTCCGACCGCGAGGTGCTTCTCGATGGCGTGTTGGATATCGCTGCTAACGCCAGCCCATACATCAGTGCATTGAACGTGCTCTGTGGACGCTATAGCAGTAAGGTCTCCATCGACGATGTGAAAGTGCAGGTCGAAACTGAAGGTGACTATGCTAATGAGCCCACCATCGCTCTTACTGGTGTCAACATGAACGAGCGCACTTACAAGATCTTCTTCGAGGCTGCCAACGACGAAATCCTCCATGTCAAGGGTACCGATGGTAAGGAAGACATGGCTGTCGAAAGCCCATACGAGTATGTTACCACTACTACTGGTGTGCTCGAGGCTTGGACAGAGGCAGGAACTGCTCTCTCACAGCATGTCACCGAGAATGTGGATTGCTCCGTCATCTCTCTGCCTATGGCTTCTGTGGCTATCAAGAAGGTCAACCAGGGTTACTACAAGGAACTCACCATGTCGGTCAGCAATGCCGACGTGCCCACTCAGCCTAATATCACGCTCACCTATGAGTTCAAGGGTGATCAGGGCGAGATTGTTACCTCTGGCGACAATGAAGTTCCAAGCGGCACTACCATTGAGGTGACTCAGAAGGGTACACTCACCGTTGTGACACACGCTTATGGCTTCGCTGAGACAAGATATGTCTACCAGAACGACTCTGAGTTTGGTGTTGACGCTTCTGTCGACTTCCAGCACATGGACGAGGCTAAACTGTTGAGCCTTGGCTTCACAGAGATTGATCCGCTTGATTCTGACAAGACGTCTGGTGAGAACAACTGGACTGCTCGTAAGCGCATGTGGTACCAGATTAAGACTGGTGAGGTTGATGCCGAAGGTAATGATATCACCGAGACACACGTGGTCTATGGTCCTACTGCTTCTGGTAGCGAGGCTATCCGCAGATTCATCATTCAGCCCTCACAACTTAACGCCGAGAATTCACACAGCATGTTCGCTCCGGTTTATACATGGTACAGCGAGGCTGGTGATGGTTCCGACGTGGGTGCCCTGAAGATGAACTATGGTATTGGTCTCATCAACCAAGGATGTAAGGGCGATGGTGGTACTTCCATCAACTATCCCAACGCTCCTGTTGGCGTTGACGGACTTACCGACAACGATTTCTTCATTGTCTATGTTATCAGCGACTATGGTTCAAGTTCTGTACACCCCGTATTCGAGGCCGGCACTACAGTAGAGGAAGCAACTGCCAACTACAAGGCAATGAACTTGGGTGATGGAACCAATGTACAGGTGCTCAAGGGTACTGAGACATTCAGCCTCTATCGTATCGACACCGCTATTGCTCGCATCGATGTATTCAAGGCTATTGCCAATGAGGGAATCATTGAAGTTGGTAATGCTATCGTTTCCGACCACAATGCTCCTATCTACAACCTCAATGGTATGGTTGTTAATCCTAACAGTCTCCAGAAGGGTATCTACATCAAGCAGGGTAAGAAGTTCATCGTACGTTAATAACAGACTTCTAAACACATCAGGCCTCCCGCATTGCGGGAGGCTTTTTTCGATGTCCATGGTAGGACTTTTTATTATATGCCTAGTTACTTTGTTTTTTGACGGTTGTCCCCCAAAAAATGCACACATCATCATTGCTTTTCATGCTTTTTTCGTATCTTTGTACCCAAAGGCGATTAATCAAAAACTCAATATCTTATGTCTAGAAGACTACTACTTTCCATTACTTTTGTGATGGCTTTGTGCATGGGAGTGCACGCACAAAGAAACACCGACAAACTCGACAGAGGACTTGTGGCGGTAAAGACCACAAATGGCGTCTTTTGTTCCTGGCGTATTTTTGGTGAGGAATACTACGACGTGACCTACAACATCTATCGCGACGGGGCAAAACTCAACAGCGAGCCGCTCAGTGTGTCCAACTATCAGGATACTGGCGGTACAAATGCTTCCACCTACACTGTGACGGCTGTGGTGAGAGGTGTTGAGCAGAACCAGTGCAAGACTGCCACGGTGCTCCAGAACAAATTCCTGGAGGTCACAATGGACCACGGCAATCTCACAAGTACATACATCCCTAATGACGCATGTTGCGCGGATGTCGACGGGGATGGCGAACTGGAAATCTTGCTCAAATTCGACAATGCAAGTTGGGCAAGCCAATCCTATCCCAGAAATGGATTCAATAAGGAATATTGCATCATCGAAGTATATAAACTCAACGGACAGAAACTCTGGTGGATTGATTTGGGCCCCAATATGGCTGACTTCCAGAACAATGAGCAGAATATCGTGGCGTACGACTGGGACGGTGATGGCAAGGCAGAGGCAGTGATGAGGGCCGCCGACGGGACGGTCATCCATAAGGCCGACGGTACCACATACGTTATCGGAGACCCCTCACAGAATTTCCTCGGTGCCACCAACACCGGACAGTGGTTCGTACACGACGGAGGCGAATACCTCGTCTATATGAATGGCGAGACAGGCGAGCCCTACCATGTGCAAGACTACCCGCTTCGCAGACTGGAGGATGGAGAGACCAACCTTAACTCAGCATGGGGCGACGGATATGGACACCGCTCTACCAAGCATTTCTTCGGTGCTCCCGTGCTCGATGGTAGGAATCCAAGCATTTTCCTCGCACGTGGTATCTATACCCGACACAAGATGGTGGCTTACGATGTCAATCCATATACCCACAAGTTGCAACTTAGATGGAGATGGAACAGCAATACCGCAGGTCCGTGGTACGGACAGGGATACCACAACTACATCGTTGCCGATGTCGACTGGGACGGAAGGGATGAAATCGTCTTTGGCTCGATGGTCATCGATGACAATGGACATGGACTTTCCACCACAGGACTGGGGCATGGAGATGCCCAGCACTGCTCTGATTTCAACCCCTATGTTCACGGGCAGGAAATGTTCGCTTGCAATGAGGACAATCCCTCCAACAACTACCGCGACGCAACGACCAGTAAAATCTACTATCGTATGGCCGGAGGGTCAGACGATGGCAGGGCTATGTGTGGCAATTTCTCCAATAGTTTCCCAGGGGCAATGGCATCGTCGGCTCACGACTCACCAATTAGTTGTGTAACCAACGACCACATAGAAGGTAACGGCTGGTTTGACCTCAATTTCAGAATCTATTGGGATGGCGACCTGCTCGAGGAGACTTTCAACGGCTCCGAGACACGCAACTCTGCCGGTCGTATCGCCAAATACGGAAGGGGAGTCATTGAGACATTGACAGGCTCGTTCACCAACAACGACACCAAGGCTACACCATGTTATCAAGGCGACATTTTCGGCGACTGGCGCGAAGAGGTCATTATGAGAACTGCCGCCAACAACATCCGAATCTACACCACCACCGCACCCACCAAGTGGCGCAACTATACACTGTGGCATGACCACCAGTACCGACAGGCCATGGTCTGGCAGATGTGTGGTTATAATCAGCCCCCTCACACCAGTTACTTCCTTGGTGAACTGGAGCAAATCTACACCGCACCTCCTGCACTTACCATGACCGACCGCACCGAGGTGAAAAACGGCCAGGCTATTGGCGCTGCATACAACGACAAGCAGGTGCTCCTTGCCGAGACCAATGACATGAGTGTGGAGGTGACTGATGGGGCAGAGCCGTATATCCTCTTCGACAATGCACCATCGTGGGTACAGGGACACGACAACAACAACCGCATCTCTACCACTTATTACACGCATACACTCACTGGTGGCGCCTTCACCGGAGGAATGAGACTGGTCAAGCAGGGCGACGGCATTCTTGTGCTGCCAAATGTAAAGCAGACCTATACCGGACCAACCGACGTGTGGGCCGGAACACTTGTTTTCGACGGCGTGATGGAGCAGAGTCCTGTATGGCTTAACCGTTTTGCCATGCTCAATAGCGACGGGGGTACATTCAGCAAGGGTATCAAGATGGATTATGCCTCTATCCTCCGACCGGGCGGAGAAGACAAGGTGGGAACTGTGACCACTGATACACTGCAACTCAACTTCGGCGCAAAGGTGGAATTTGACATCTATGGAGAAAACAACACCGCCGACTTTATCAAGGCCAATGTCCTGGTCATCGAGAAAAAGACTTGGGCCTATGGACCGGAATACAGCGCACCGGTGTTCCATCTTGTCACGCATTTCGCCGAGGGAGCCACCTCTCTGCCTGAAGGAAAGTACCTGCTTGGAGAATTTGAGGAGATTGTCGGAAACATAGATCATATCGTTGTCGAGGGAATCGGAACGCAAAAGGCTAACTTGCTCAGAGAGGGCAACATGCTCTATCTTGATGTTCAGGGATTGCGCGAACCGTCGGAAATCACTTGGACGGGAAAAGAGAATAGCGCATGGGACCTTGCCGATACCGAGAATTTCAAATCCACGTCTGGAGGCGAGGACAATATCTTCGTAACTGGCGACAAGGTGGTGTTCAACGATGAGGCCGAGAACACCAATGTCATCATCACCATGCCTGTGTCGCCGTCGGTTATCTCATTCGAGAACAACACCAAAGAGTATAATATCTCGGGTGAGAGTATCATCGGCGATGTGGTCATCAATAAAAATGGAGAGGCTAACGTCAACTTCAATAATGTGAACTCTTTCAGAGGGTCCGTCAATATCAATGGTGGCCGGATGACTGTCAGCAGCCTTGCCAACGCGTCTGGAGTCAACTACGGTGCGTTTGGTGATGCCAACAACACTATCTATCTGAGGAATGGTGGCGTGCTCTCTGGCAGTAACTCTATCACCACCAATCAGCCGATTGTGCTGGAAATCGGAGGTGGTGGTATCTATGTGGAGCAGAACCAGACCTTTACCGAGGAGTCTTCTATCAATTCCTCTGGAAAGGCTCCATTGTATAAGACAGGTGGAGGCACGCTCCGGTTGGGTAGCAGCGCATCCTTTGGCAATCTCTATCTCAACGAGGGAGAGATTGTCGGCGGAGAGGCTGGTGGTGTGCACCAGTATCCCGACAGCGTGATTATCAATGGTGGTGTTCTGCGTGACCCCGATGGCATGTATTCCTATTCGACCAACAGAACAAATGTTGTTGTGCCTGAGGGAAAGCGTGGAACATGGTATCTCGATTCAAGATGCAATTATACGGGAACTCTCTCAGGAAAAGGCGCTGTGAGTGTCTATGCCACAAGCATACGAAATCTTATTCAGGGCAACTGGAGCAAGTTTGAGGGAGACCTCACTGTTGGCAGTATGAAAACTGGCTCTTACGACCCCGTGTTCTATTTCGGCAATTCCAATGGCTTGCGCAATGCCTCCGTCACCGTCAATGCTAATTTCAATTGCGGCGCATCCAACGACGGAGTGCTCAACTCCGCATACAATGTAGCCATAGGTAATCTCAAGGGAAATGGTACACTATCAGGAAGAGGACGCTATACCATCGGATACCGCAACGAAGATATCACCTACACAGGTAAACTCGACGGGTGTGCCATTACAAAGGTGGGCTCTGGTATGTGGAATCTGTCGCTGCCAACCAACTATGGCTCCGGAAATGCTGAGGTCAAGGGTGGTATTCTCAATCTTAACAACGCTGCGGCAACAACTCCTTTCTTCGGCTCAAATCTCGTCGTGGCATCCGACAGCGGTGTCATCGCAGGTAGGGCATTGTTGCAGGGCGTGCAACTTCAGGCAGGAGGCACTCTCCGGCCAGGAAGCGCCACAAGTACATTCCCCGTGGGGGCAATCAAGGTAAAAACCTCGCTCTTTGCTTTCGAAGGCTCGCACTTGGACTTCTTCGTTCTCAATGCCAAGAATTCAAGTACGTCGCGGTCGTATATCGAAGTGGAGGGGACATTGTCCATCGAGGGCGACATCAATGTCGAAATGAAAGGATACACGCCTGCTGAGGGTGATGAGATTATCCTATGGACTGCGGGAAGTATCTCTGGCACACCGTCGGCTATCAATCTGCCCGACATCTCGGAGTATAATCTCATGTGGGATACTTCCGACTTGATGAATACTACGGGTATCATACGAGTGGTGTCATCGACTGGTATCCAGAAAATTGATGCAGACGCAATCGCCTCCGTCCTTGTCTATAAGTCCAACGGAACCTTTGTGGGAACCTTCGAGGCCCGCCGTGGTGAGGTGGAGAAGCGCATACGGCGTTATGGTAAAGGGACTTATATCCTGCGTATGGTCGCCGGATGGCGTAGTGAGACCCTCAAGATTTCCGTGAAATAATAACAGACACCAATTATGAAAAAGATATCTTTAATCATTTTGTCGCTTCTACTATGTTATGGCGTGGCTCAAGCGCAAAGCCCATCCGACACACCTGTAAGCCAGATGGAAAAACTCGACCGTGGACTGATTGCTTTTCCTACCACGGCGGGTAATTGCTATGTCAGTTGGAGATTGTTGGGAACCGACAACAACTACACTTCATTCGAAGTGCTGAAGAATGGCGAGTCCTACAAAAAAAATATCTACACCGCAACTTCCATGACCGTCTCAGGAAAGGATACTGACAACTTCCAGGTGGTCACGTTCCAAAATGGCCAGCCTGTGGATACCACGGCTGCCGTCACACCTTGGAAAGAATCTTATCTCAAACTGAAATTGGACCGGCCGGCCAAGGAAAACGGGTATAATTATAATCCAAACGATTGCTCGGTGGGAGATGTCGACGGAGACGGACAATATGAAATCTTTGTCAAGTGGGATCCGGAAAACTCCAAGGACAATTCCAATACGGGTAGTACAAATCCCGTCATTATCGACTGCTATAGGCTCGATGGTACAAAACTCTGGAGGGTAAACCTGGGTATGAATATCAGAGCAGGCGCTCACTACACACAATTCATGGTTTATGATTTCAATGGCGATGGCAAGGCAGAGATGATTTGCAAGACCGCTCCTGGTTCCAAGGACGGAAGCGACAACTTCGTTTCTGCTGCCGCTACAGACCCGATAATCCTCTCCACCAGCAACACGGTTGATTTACGCAACTCGGAGGGGAGAATCTTGAAGGGGGCTGAGTTCCTGACCGTCTTCGACGGACTTACTGGCAATGCTATTCATACAATTTGGTACATCCCCAACCGTGCCGGAAAATTCAACCAAAGCAGTGAACACCCGGAAAAGAGTTTCTGGAATGATAATTATGGAAATCGTGCCGACCGTCATCTGGCCTGTGTCGCATATCTCGACGGCCCCGACCACAATCCCAGCGCGGTGATGGTACGTGGCTATTACACCAGGGCATATCTCTGGGCAGTGGACTTCGATGGCACACAACTCAAGCACAAATGGCTACATGCCTCAACCACAAGAAACACAGTGGAACTGTATGACGCTGATTGGAAAAAGACCACTAAGACATACAGTAGCAACACAAGTGGGGTGGGGAATTATTTCACGATGTTCGGCAACGGCAATCACAATATTTCCGTGGCGGATGTCGATGGCGACGGTTGTGATGAAATCCTGTGGGGAAGTGGCGCTGTCGACAACGATGGTAGTCTGCTCTATGCTGTGGGATTCGGACATGGTGATGCCATACACGTGGCCGACCTCAACCCTGACCGACCTGGATATGAGGTCTTCGATGTGCATGAGGAGAGCGTAGGTGACTATGGTGCCGATTTGCACGATGCCAAGACCGGAGAAGTTATCGTTAGGAAGACGTCAACTCGTGACACCGGGCGAGGATTGGCTGCCGATTTTGATTCGGCATATAGGGGAGCGGAGTTCACGTACGCTACACAAACCAACACTTACAAAATCAATGGTGTGTCGATATACAACACCAATCCGGGGATGAATTTCCGCATCTTCTGGGATGGTGATGAGTACGAGGAATTGCTCAATGATGTGACCATCAGTAAGTGGAGTGGGGGAAGTAGTTCCACGCTCGGAATTGGGTTCAACCGCAGTGCGCTCAGTTCTTTTGGTAGTCCGGCATCCTGCAACAGTACCAAGGCCACGCCTTGTCTTACCGCCGACATCTTCGGTGATTGGAGGGAGGAAGTGATATTTTGGAATAAGAATGATGGAGCCACTATCAATATCTATTCCAGTGCTTACTCCACAAACTATCGTGTTCCCACGCTGATGCATGATCACCTCTACCGTATGGGAGTGGCATGGGAAAACGTTGCCTACAACCAACCCCCACATCTCGGCTATTATTTGCCCGACTTTATCCAGTCGTTCCAGGGTGTTGACCCAACGGGTATCGTCGAGGTTGAATCAAAACATGGCGCTGCAGATTCCGAAGACTACTATAACCTTTTGGGAGTCAAGGTGAACAATCCGCAGAAAGGTGTCTACATACACAAGGGAAAGAAAATCCTGATTAAATAGACATGATAAAAAAGAGGCCGCAATTCAATGTGGCCTCTTTTTATCGCATTCGTTTTTTGTCTTACTTGTTGTTTATACGTGTGTAAGCGACGGTGTATTTATTGTTGTTGCTCGTTGTTGAAGTAATCACTATGGTATTGCGGTCGTAGGACTCGATGTAGCCCATGGTTTCTTGTTGCCCTCACATTATACATTTTCTATCCACTCAACTTCTTATTTATATGAGTTTTTTTCTTAAAAAACATTAAACGCGACACGGGGCTGCAAAAATTATGCTATCTTTGCAAAAGATAACTTATTTTGCGAAATATGCAGTTTTGAGCATGACGCAAATTGACGATGTTGTTGCCCGGGACAATGGGCTAAATGGATAACCTAATAGCATAATTTTGCCATGTAACCATGGCGGCATAACAGTATTCATTCAGTATGAAAATGGTAAAAAAGTGTATTCTTGCTTTGTGTCTAAGTATTTCGTGTAACTGTATTTCCGCTCAGCAAATCAGGTGGAATGCAGATTATCAAGCATATATAGACCAATATAAGGAACTGGCCATTGAGGAGATGTTTGAGTCGCATATTCCAGCAAGTATCACACTTGCACAGGGCTTGTTGGAAAGTGGAGCAGGAAAAAGTTATCTCTCAAGATGCGGTAATAATCATTTCGGAATCAAAAGCCACGGATGGACAGGACGTACCATTCGCCATGATGATGACGCAAAACAAGAAAGTTTCAGGGCATACAATTCTGTAAGGGAAAGTTATAGAGACCATAGTCAGTTTATAGCAAAAAGAGAGCGTTATCAACGGCTCTTCTCCTTGAGTCCCACTGACTATGTGGGGTGGGCAAACGGACTGAAAGCATGTGGTTACGCCACCAATCCTGCTTATGCCAAAAGATTGATAGGTATTATTGAAACCTACAAACTATATGAATATGACCATGTAAAACCACAATATAATACTGTAGCACTTGCTAAGACAGAAGAGGTCCTGGTCAACAAGAAAATGCCGCAGCCACACACGCTCAAGTCATACAACAACAACCTCTATGTTTATGCACAGAATGGGGATTCTTTCGAAAGTCTTGCAAAAGAATTCGGCGTGTCTTCCGTAAACCTCGCAAAGTTTAATGAGAGAAATAAAAATGAGGCTTTACATGAAGGCGATGTCATCTATTTGAAAAAGAAACAGAAAAAGGCTGATAAGCGTTTTAAAAATCACCAGCATGTCGTTCAGCCGGGAGAAAGTATGTATCTCATTTCTCAAAAATACGGCATTCGGCTTGCAAGTTTATACAAACTCAACAACCTTGACCCTACCTACAAAATCAAAGTTGGCGACAAACTGAAAGTCAGTTAAAAACATATTACATCCACAGAATTCGTCCATGCCGAGTCGTGACAAAAATCAGTGAATCAGATGCTTACATGACAAAAAAATTAGAGGCACAAGGTTTTTCCCTTGTGCCTCTGATTTTTTTAGTTGAATGGATTATCTGTTATTTGGCTCAGCTCATCCCCTTCCTTAATAGAATAACATTGTCAGTGCGTAGGCTACGAGTGTGGAAACCGTCACGCACACTAAGCCAGGCATCATGAAACTATGATTGAGCAGATATTTGCCAATAACTGTCGTACCTGAACGGTCGAAGTTCACCGTCGCAATATCTGATGGATAGTTCGGGATGAAGAAATAACCATAAACCGATGGCAACACACCGAGCAACACAGGGCCAGGGATACCAAGAGAGTAGGCAAGTGGAAGCATCGTCACCACAACCGCACCCTGAGAGTTAATCAATACCGAAACGAGGAAGAACACGAAGGCGATGGCCCATGGGTAACTTTCCACCAATCCCCCAAGCATCGTTTTCATCTCATCCATATAGTTGTCGAAATATGTGTTGGCCATCCAGGCGATGCCATAGATGGCAATAACCGCAACCATACCGCTTTGCCATACCGAACCCGCAACGGCTTTCTTGGGGTCGGCTTTACAGAAGATAATCATTAATGCAGCAGCGGAAATCATCACTATCTGAATCAATAGATTCATGTCCATCGGCTTCTCGTTTTTCACGGTTGCCTTGTCGACGACTACCCCTGACTTGGCAAATTTGTCGGCTTCTACTGTGATGGGCTTGGGATTGGGGGCTGGGTACTTGACAATATCGGTCTTGTGCACTTCCTTGCCATCGACGGTGGCCACGATGACTTTGGCGGTGTCAATGGAAACCGGCGCAATTTCCAATTTCTTCACACCTTTCACTGCCTCAACTTTGGCAAACTTGGGTAATAGTTCTGTGTCAAACACCTTGGCAATAGAAATGGCGACAATCACCAAAATAGCACCAAAGAAAATAAACACGGAATTCTTTGCACCCCGCGAAATCTTCTTGTCGAGTGTGGTGGCAGAATTTCCATAGATGTAGGCCTTTTGTGTGGGGTCTTGCAATTTGGCCTGGAATGCTGGATCCTTGTCAAGGTCTTTGCCACGCTTGTAGGAGCAGGCAGCGGCAATCATCAAACCGCAAATACAGGCGGGGATGGAAACCATCAGCACCTGGGGAATTGTGATGCTGAAGCCATTGGCGTTGGAGATGGTTACAAATGATACCACAGCGGCTGCAATAGGCGAGCAGGTGATACCCACCTGTGAGGCAATGCTCGCAACACCACAGGGACGCTCTGGGCGAATTCCTTTTTTCAGCGCAATGTCGCAGATAATGGGCATCAGTGTGTAAACCACGTGGCCAGTTCCAACCAGAACGGTTAGGAAAAACGTACACAGAGGAGCCAGGAAGGTGATTCGGTCGGGATGCTTGCGAAGCATACGCTCGGCTATCTGAATCAACCAGTCCATACCACCTGAGGCTTGAAGAATACCAGCACAGGTGACGGCAGCGATAATGATGTAAATCACATCGGTGGGAGGGGTACCTGGTTTCAGGTGAAAACAGAATACCAAAATGGCAAGACCAATGCCGGAAATCGCACCCAAGGCAAGGCTACCATAGCGGGAACCTACCCAAAGGGCAAGAAGTACAATCAGCAGTTGGATAATCATTGAGAATGTCATAGATTGTAGGTTTTTGTTGGTTGATAATAAATTATATAGTGTTTTAAAAATCGTTGATTGTTAACATCTGCAAACTTAAAAAAAAAAAACCATATTCCGATTATTCTTCCACTCTTTTTTTACGTTTCGACCATTATTTAAATTGATTTATATCAAAAAAAATGCGATTTTTTGATATTTCGCATCTCATTTGTATTTTTAATGAAAAAAAACTCATTATTTTTGCAATGTCAGATACGACATTAGATTCTCATCAATAGGTTGGTTTTTTTTAGGCAAAAAGATTGATTTAGGATGGACACATACAACTACTCATTCAAATTGTGTTAGTCCACATGATGAGATGAATTGAAAACATTTGAGAGAGTTGAAAATAATTCGGCTGGATGTAGAGATACATCCAGCCGAATTACTTTTTCATACTTCAATCGTGCTTAATGGGCTTTACTTTAACTTCACTTCTTACAACACTCCGTTTCTTCTTGCGGAGCCATTCTGCTTTTTTGCGCTCGTATTCTTCACGGCGACGCTCCAGATAATTATCGGCCATTACTGAAATTTGCTGTAAATAACGCTCATTTGCAATTTCGTGTCGCCACCCACTAAACGAGCACTCGTCAGCGACATGTCGTTCGAAACGTCAATGAGGAGAGTTGTGTAATTATAAGTGGTGTAAGTTGCCGTAACAGGTACCAGAAGTACTTTGTTCCAGTTGGGATGCTTGGCCAGCCAGTCTGGGTCGCTGCGCAAACCAGCCTCTTTGGAGGCATACATCGCCGAGATGAGGGCACCGATATTGTTGAATGAATAAGTGTTGTCGCTTGTGGAGTAACTGGTTAGGAACGATTGCTTGTAGTTGGCAACTTTGCCTTTCTCAAAGAAAGATGTCAGACTGTCCTTTTCAAGCATCAATAGTCTCTGGGGAGCGGGAAGCACATAGTCACTGTGTAGACTGTTGTTGATTCGGGTGAGCACAATCTTGGCCGTATTGATGGTGTCATTCTCATGCCCGGCATGTATCTCATCCACAGGAAGTGTCAATTCGGTAAAAATGCCTGCAGGACCTTTTATGTAGGTGCAACTGCGGTCTGAGGCCAACGCTTCTATCATGGTGTTGTCGTTGGTCACTTTTGTGGTTTGAAGCACTTCCTCGGTTCCCGAAAACAGTGTCAGACGGTTGTTGATACTGTCGTTTTTGATGTAAAGACGATAATAAATGTTGAGTTGAGGGGATGTCACATAAGCCATCGAACCTAAACCACCCGTCATCTTGAAAAAGAAGCCGGGAACAACATGGTGGGCGAAGGAGATGGAATTCTTGAAATATTCGGGATGGGCATAATATTGGCGGAGAACATAGGTGCCATAGTTGTTATAAGTCACGCCATTGCGGTCTGTATAGGGGTCGTTCAGGCGGACACAGATATTGTTGATGTAATCCTTCCCTTTCTTTTCTTCCAATTCCGACGTGTTCACCAGACTGTATATCTTGCTCTTCTGGATGCCGTTTTCACGGATATAGCCACGCTCTATTGGGTCGAAATCACTATAGTAAGTTATATCCTCGGTCATCGGACGGTCCAACTCGTAGGCCGTGACTTTCATCGTGGCCAGGGAGTCACCATAATACTTTGTGTAGAACAGACGTACCTCGCAGGAATCGGCTATGATCTCGCCGGATTCATCCCGGCTGGCAATACTGTCTATGTTATTGAGTGAATAGCCTTCCAGGCAACTGAATTGGGTCATGAAGTCGCCTGTGATGTAGGCCCCTGTCTCGGGGTCTTTGATGTGACCTAAATAACCGGTGCTGTTGCGTGACACGACCGAATCGACAACCACGGAACGCGATTCAACATTGAATACGCTCGTGGCTACTTCCAGGTGGTCTACATTGTTGGTGAGTGATGAGCCTATCTCATCTGTGGTGTTGTCACATGAAAAGAGCGCCAGACTGAGTATGACGCCACACAATGTCAGAAATCTGTTATACATTGTTTTTTTATTCAGAATAGAGGTGGGTTGTGTGATTTCAAACCCACCTTCAGTTACATTTCCTTTTTGATTGTATGTTATTCTTCGCCAAGAAGTTGGTTGAAGAAGTCAAAGTATGCACCGGCATAGTCTTCGCTGCCTGGATAGGAGAGGATGGGTAATTCCTTTCCACGGGCATACGAAAGGAGGGTGTCATTGACATCGTTGCTACCCTCGATAACGGCATCGGAATAGTCGATGGCAAGTTTGCCAAGTTCGATGAAATCAAAATCGTCTTTGTAATCGGTAAGAAGACTGCTCTTGGCCTCGCGGAACTCCAGACAACGTTTGAATTTGGTGCCCAAATCATTCTTCAATTGCTTGTTGAACAGGGTGGTCACAACTTTGGAGTTGTTGAAGGATGGCTCATCGTGGTAGGCTGTCTTGATGTAGAGAGGCACTACTGCCGACATCCATCCCATACAGAGTATGATGTCAGGAGTCCAGCGGAGTTTTTTCACCGTTTCAAGTACGCCACGGGCGAAAAAGATGGCACGCTCTCCATTGTCGGGGTATTCTTCACCATTCTCGTTCTCTTCCATCTTGCGCTTCTGGAAATAGTCCTCATTGTCTATGAAATAGACATTGATGCGCGAAACAGGAATCGAGGAGGTCTTGATAATCAGAGGGTGGTCGGTGTCGTCGATAATCAAGTTCATGCCCGACAGACGGATAACCTCATGCAACTGACCTCGACGCTCATTGATGGTGCCCCATTTGGGCATGAACGTGCGGATTTCACAGCCACGCTCTTGCATACGCTGGGGGAGCATTTTCCCCAATAATGACATCTCGTTCTCGGGAACGTAAGGAGTAATCTCTTGGTTGATGAATAGTATCTTCTTGCCCATTTCTTGTGGTTTAGCGTTTTTTAAAGGGCATAATAACCCTCTTTCTGCAAAGGTACAAAAAAATATCCGTTTGAGAAAATCCTTTATGCTAAATTTAGATAAAACACCGTTTTAAGACAATTTTTAACGCAATAACCACCAATTTCTCATAAAGGATACGTCTAAAAAAATCAGGCCTCACTGCGGAGGCCTGATTGGAAAGTCTTACTCTATAACGACCAGTGGGGCGTCTTCCATCACACTGGCACCTTGGCTAACGAGAATCGCGGTTACCTTGCCGTCTTTCTCTGCCTCGAGGTTGTTGGCCATCTTCATGGCTTCAAGTACTAACACAACGTCGCCGGCTTTCACCTCGTCGCCAACTGAGACCTTGATCTCGGTGACAACACCTGGAAGGGGAGCCTTCAAGGCATTGTTGGTGTTCACAGGGCCGGATGAAGCAGATGGCTCTGGAGCAGGGGCTTCTTTGGCCACGCCGGTCTTGACAACCACCTTTTTCTTCTCTGGCTCAGCCTCCGGTTCCATTTCCACTTTGTATTCCTCGCCGTTCACGGTTACTGTAGCGATATTGTCTGCTATCTCGCCGATGGCTACTTCATATTGTGTTCCGTTAATGGTATATTTGTATGTCTTCATCTTTGTTGTTTTTTAAGGGTATAACGGTGGCAAATCATGGATGCTGGGTCGTCATCGGGTAATGGGCGTTCCACTCTGTGGCATGACGCCTGATTGTGATGATACCCGTTTCCTTGTCATGAACATTATTGCCCTTGTACTCGTGCAGGGCCATAGCGATGGCAGCATACACTTCATTATTTGCTTTTGCCATTGTTCTAGGGTTTTATGGTGAGGGCGGAATCCTATGTCCCACCTTTTTATTACATGGGGATATTGCCATGTTTCTTTGCGGGCAGACTCTGACGCTTGGTGGCCAGTTGGGCCAAGGCGCGGCAGATACGGAAGCGGGTGTTGCGTGGCTCTATCACATCATCAATGTAGCCATACTTGGCTGCCTGATAGGGGTTGGCGAACAATTCTGAGTATTCCTCTTCCTTCTCTGCAAGGAAGGCCTTCACGTCCTCGCCGGCTTCTTTCTTGGCTTTGGCTTCCTTGGCACTAAGCACTGCCACAGCACCCGAAGCACCCATCACTGCTATCTCGGCATTGGGCCAAGCATAGTTGAGGTCGGTGCGAAGTTGCTTGCAACCCATCACAATGTGGCTGCCACCATAACTCTTGCGGAGGGTGACTGTCACCTTGGGCACGGTGGCCTCACCGTAGGCGTACAGCAACTGGGCACCATGAAGAATCACGGCGTTGTATTCCTGACCTGTGCCGGGGAGGAAACCGGGAACATCCACCAAACTCACGATGGGGATATTGAAGGCGTCGCAGAAACGCACAAAACGGGCACCCTTGCGGCTGGCGTTCACGTCAAGTACACCGGCATAGCAGGAAGGCTGATTGGCTACGATACCAACACTCTGACCGTTGAAACGGGCAAAACCAACGATGATGTTCTTGGCAAACTTGGGCTGAACCTCAAAGAACTCGCCGTTGTCGGTGATGGCGGAGATAACTTTGTACATGTCGTAGGCCATGTTGGGATCGTCGGGCAGAATCTCGTTCAGAGAATCTTCCATACGAGAGATGGGGTCGAGACATTCCACACGGGGAGCCTCCTCCATGTTGTTGGAAGGAATATAACTCAGAAGAGTCTTGATCATCTCAAGGGCTTCTTCCTCGGTCTTGGCTGTGAAATGGGTCACACCACTCTTGGTCGAGTGCACGCTGGCACCACCAAGATGCTCCTGGTCTACGTCCTCGCCTGTCACTGTCTTGACCACCTTCGGACCAGTGAGGAACATATAGGAGGTGTTCTCCATCATCAGGGTGAAGTCGGTCAGGGCTGGGCTGTAAACAGCACCACCGGCGCAAGGACCGAAGATTCCGGAAATCTGGGGAATAACACCTGAGGCGAGGATGTTACGCTCGAATATCTCGGCATAACCGGCAAGCGCATTGATACCTTCCTGGATGCGGGCGCCACCAGAGTCGTTGATGCCAATCACGGGAGCCCCCATCTTCATACCCATATCCATCACTTTGCAGATCTTCTCAGCCATTGTCTCGGAAAGCGAACCACCATTCACGGTGAAATCCTGGGCGAAAATGTAAACCAGACGTCCGTCGATGGTTCCGCTACCTGCTACCACACCATCACCGAGAAACTGCTTCTTCTCCATTCCGAAATTGGTGCAACGGTGAAGCTTGAACATATCGAATTCCTCGAAACTTCCTTCGTCAAGTAACATGTCGATACGCTCACGGGCGGTGTACTTGCCGCGGGCATGCTGCTTCTCTATGGCTTTCTCGCCACCACCAAGACGTGCCTGTTCGCGCTTGGCGACAAGGGCTTTGATCTTCTCTAATTGTTTGCTCATTTCTGATTTTATAATTTGTGTCTAAAATGTATGTTCGCTGCTACAGCGTGAGTTAATGCTCGCAAAGTTCAGTCAGAATGCCACAAGTGGATTTCGGATGAAGGAATGCGATGTTCAGATTCTCAGCGCCTTTACGGGGTGCTTTGTCTATCAGGCGGATGCCTTTGCTGTCGCATTCGGCCAGAGCGTTGGCAACGCCGTCCTCTATGCAGAATGCAACGTGATGGACACCGCGGCCGCCTTTGTCAAGCCACTTCTGAATCGTACTGTCGGGTGAGGTTGGCTCCAATAGTTCCAGTTTCACTTCACCACACTTCAGAAATGCGGTCTTCACTTTCTGGTCGGCTACTTCTTCTACTGCGTAACACTCTAGTCCTAATACTTCCTTGAAGTAGGGGAGGACTTCCTCGATGCTTTGAACACCAATTCCAAGGTGCTCGATGTGTGAAATTTTCATTTTTTTATAATTTAAAGAAACAATAGTGCCCTGTTAATTCTAACAGGGCACAAAGTTAGCAAAAAAATCTCATTTTGCGTGCATAAAATCTCATATTTTATGTTATTTTATAACTCTGTCTTTTCACAAACCAAAGAATTCTTTCAATTAGTACTCCAAACGTCAAACACCCAACTAAAATTCCACCAGTAAACGGGCATTGATTTGGCGACCGGTCAGGTAGTTGGGTACGGCATATTGCTGATTCGTCACATCGGTAATCCAATAATAGGAGTTCACATTGTTGATGCCAAAGAGATTGAGGCAGTCTACACCAAGCCAGATATTTCGTGGGGCATTCTTCTTGGTGCGCTTGTCGTTGTCAAGGGCTCGGAAACTCATTCCTATATCAGCGCGCTTATAAGCCGGGGCACGGAAGTCAAACGACTCGATGCCGCGGTGTGGGGCAGAGAAGGGAAGACCGTCGGCATAGGTCAGTTTCAGCGACATCTTCCATCGCTCGGTGTTGGGGAAATAGTCGGTGAAGTGAAGACTCAAGGCAAAACGCTGGTCGGTGGGCATGGGGATTTTGCGGCCATGTAGTTTCATCTTGGTGTCCATCACAGACAAACTGATCCAGGAGTCTGTTCCTGGCACAAATTCACCATAGAGTTTTAAGTCAACACCCATCGAATGGCCAGTGGCCTCATTGTGACCATAATATACCACTTTCACATTGTTCACGCTATATGGAACCAGATTCGACATGGCTTTATAGTATCCTTCGGCTGTGAAACGATAGTTCAGGTCTTTCATCTTGAAGCGATAATCATAGGCGGCGATAAAATGGATAGAGCGCTGGCTCTTGATTTTTTTGTTCAGTGTGGCGTAGGTGATTCCCGAGATGGTGGTCGTGTCACGCAGTTCCTTGAAGAATGGTGCCTGGTAATAGAGACCTGTGGCGAAACGGTAGGTCACATTGTAGTTGTAGGCAGGTACTATGCTCAGCGATATGCGTGGGCTCACCAGACTTTCACGGTTGAAATTCCAATGAGAGAAACGCACACCATAGTTCAGTGTGTAGAAAGTGCTCTCGGAACTGTTTTGCCAGCGGTAGGTGTCCTGTACGTAGGTCTCTACTCGGTTGGCGTCAAGCGTGTTGCGGGCATTCAGAGAATAAATCATATACAGGTCTTTTCCTGTATGTGGCATGGTGTAGCCGGCTGAGTCGCGCATCTCATACTCACGGCTGTTCTCAGTGATGTGCTCTATCTTGTAGGTGGCACCCGCCTCAAACTCATGTTTCCCCGACTTGTGGGCCAGTTTCAACTTGAAGGTTTCCACATGGGCTTCCAGATAGTTGCGTGCATGGTCCATATAGGTTCCTACTCCAAGGTTCTCGCTGGTTTCTGTCTGTGTGAGCCAGTATTGGCCCTGGATATCATATTGTTCCTGCTCCTTTGTGTAGAAAGCCGACGCTATTAGTGAGAGAGAGGTGTTCTCCGTGAAATGGCGAGTCAGACTTCCCATCCCAAAGTATGTGCGGAAAATATCTTTTTCCTTGCCGTCGAAATACACTTTGAAATTCTTCACGTTTTCCATCGTGCCGAAATTCGTCTCTCGGTCCTCGGGCGAGAAATTGTAATGGTTTTCTGATATGTTGCCTATGATATCAAATGTCCATCGTTTGTTGGGACGGTAACTCAAATAGGTCTGGTAATCGAGGAAATTGGGATTGTATTCGCCTTTGGTTTCAAGCGAGCCCAGCAGATAGCGGTTGGTCTTGTAGCGAATACTGTTGAGCCATGAGAATTTCTTGTTCCCTATACCCAAATAGCCACTGGCTCCGAGCAAACTGGCGGAGATGCTGGCTTCGGTGCGGGTGGGACGCTTGTAGGTGATGTCGAGGGCCGACGACATCTTGTCGCCGTATTTTGCCTCAAAGCCACCTGTCGAGAAACTGATTTTTTCCACCATGTCAGGATTGATGATGGATAGGCCTTCCTGCTGGCCACTGCGGACAAGGAACGGACGATACACTTCCACATTGTTGATATAGACACTGTTCTCGTCGTAACTGCCGCCACGCACATTGTATTGTGATGACAACTCGCTGTGCGTGGAGACACCAGCCTGGCCTTGGATGAGTTCTTCCACGGCATTTCCGCTCGCCGAGGGCATCACTTTCATGTCTTTCGTGTCGAGTTCCTCGCTCTGCCCAGTTTGCCTTCTGCGCTGGGAAATCACAATCTCGTCAAGGTTGTTCTCGCTGTTGAGTTGGAGAATGATGGTCTGTTTGCCTTTGGGTTTCATCAGTTTGCGGAATTTGGTGGTGTATCCCACCATGGAAAATCTGATGACAACACTGTCGGCGCTCTCTAATTCCATGCTGTATTCTCCCCGGAGATTGGTGAATGCCACCTTGCCCTGGCTGACAACAGCAACTGTGGCCATCTCAAGGGGATTGTCCTCATCGTCGCTCACTTTACCCTGAAGGGTGAAGGTCTGGGCGAGAACGCTACTCGAAATGGTCGCGAAAAATAGCAGAAGCAGAAGAGTTCTTCTCGGTTTCATCTTGAATATAACGAGATTTTCACACATATATTGTGTGGACATCGTCTTGTGTCAGTCATTCAGGAACCAACCGACAATCTTGTTGACAAAACCAAATGAGAAGCGAAACCACCGGAAAGTGCTTGTCGGCTTGCCCCCAAAACGGAGAATGGATTCGCGGATGGGATTCTTGCTGAAAGGCAGGCCCACGTTCATAAATCGCAAATGCTCGAAGCCATGTTCATGGGAATGCTGTAGGGCGTGCCAGATGGTCATCGAACGGGGATGCTGTATCAGGTGGGTCTTGTTGCGCGAAACCATGTACCATAAATAGGCATCTTTTCCCGTATACACCAGGGCACTGCCACCGATGATGCGACCTTTGGAAAGTGTGAGGAGTATTTTGCAATATTGGCTCTTCCACAACAATAAAAATAGTTCCCTACGTGGAATGAAGCGTTGGAATTTGAAACGATAATAGCGGCGAAGTACCTTGTGAAAAGCCTGTACTTCTTCCTCGGTGGATGCCTCGCGGGTTTCCACACCGGCATCAAACGCACTCTCTATGCGCTTTTTTGTCTTTTCGCTGATACGGGCCTCGGGTGGCTTGCTGTGAAGTGAGTTGTGTATTTGTAGCCAGCGCACAGGGAAATAACCATGGCGGCGTAAATGACGATAACCAAACATCTTCTTGCTCAGATTACTGAACTCGATGTATAGGCACATACGGCGGCGAAGACGGCGGGTAAGCGCTTCCACCATTTCGCCGAATAGGTCGTTCTTGCTCTCACCTGGGGCATATTCGCCCTCGCCATAAATACGCCCACAGGAGTATAGATAGGGAGGGAGGAAGGAGCCACGCCGATAGACTACGGCTAAAATATGGGCAAGAATCGTTCCCTCTTTGGAATAGGCCACGGCCATATAGGGCGTACAGCCAGGTGTTTGTTCCAACATGCGGAAAAAATCCTCGCTGTGAAAGAAATTGCGGTATGCTATGCCTGGCAATTCCTCGCTCTTCTCAATGATTTTGACCTCGACGCATTTCATGGGGAATGACAGAATCTTACAGGGTCTTTAGTTTGGTCTTCACCGCTTTCATGCCTGGTGTGCTGGTGGTAACGGTGATGGAGGAGGGTGTCTTGCCGGCTCGAAGTATCACCATTGCCGAACCGTTCCACAGACGGCGGTGGTCTTGCACATTCAATTCTTCACTGTTGATGTCACCGTTGGTGACGGCTACTATGCGGGCATCACCGCTCACGCTAAACTGCAGTTCATCTTGGGCTGTATAGACTCGGCGCCCTTTGCTGTCAACGGCATACACACGCAGATGCTGAAGGTCGGTGCCGTCGGCATGCCAGTTGCTGTTGTCGGGTGTCACCACCAATTTCACGGCTTTGCCCGAGGTCTCTATACGATGACGGGCAACGGCTGATTTGTTGCCATCATTGCGGGCGATGGCTTCGATATATCCATCTGCATAGACGATGCCGTCCCATTTGATTCTGTCTCGGTTCTTCGGGTCGGATTTGGCATTGCGCTTCACACCTTGACTCTTGCCGTTGACAAAGAGTTCCACCTCGTCGGCATTGGTGTAGGTGAAAAGCGAGAGGGTGTCACCGGGGTGGCGGTTCCAGTGGTCGCTCATGCCGTCGTTGCTAAATACAATGCCGTTCCACAACTCGTTGCTGGCTTTGTTGTCGATGATGCCAATATGAACGGTGGGCTCTTCGGGCTTGAACATCGAGCGTAGCAGCCAGGCACGGGGCTTGGGCTCTAAACTGATGTCAAACACTCCGTCGCTCCAGCCTTTCGCGGGCCATCCGCGCGACTCGCCCAGATAGTCTATCATACCCCAATATGCCAGACCTATCACTTTGTCGAGGTTCATTTCATAGAAATTCGGACCCATCATTGTCGTATTGGCCTCGCTCTGATAGAAAATCATCTGGGGAAAACGGCGGGAGTCACCGGGAAAATACATGTAGCGGTAATTATATGCCTGGATGTCGGTGACCATCGCAAGTGGGGCTGGCAGTGAGTCGGTTTCATGGCTGCGCCCACGTGGGTGCATGGCCACGGTCACAAGGCGGGTGCTGTCATAGCGGAGAAGCAGTTCTTTCAGCAATTTGTATGGGGTCACGCCCCAGTCGCCGAATGGCAGGTTGGTGTAGGTCTGAAGTTCATTGCCAAGGCTCCAGAACACCACACACGGATGACTGCGGTCGCGCTTGACAAATTCGGGCACGTCGTGTTGCCATAGGTTCATCCATTTCTCACGCCCTCCGCAGTAGAGGTCAAGCCACTTGTCATAAAGTTCGTCTACGACCAGAATTCCATAGCGGTCGCACAGGTCGAGAAGAGAGGTGGAGTAGGGGTTGTGAGAGGTACGTATGTGGTTGAAACCGAATTCCTTGAGCATCTGTATGCGCTTTTCGATTGCTCGTGGATAGGCGGCGGCACCAAGGGCTCCGAGGGTGTGATGATTGGCGATGCCTTTCAGCAACACTTTCTTGCCATTGAGTCGCATGCCGTATGCTGGCGAGAATTCCACAGTCCGAATGCCGAAATGCTGGCGCACTTGGTCACGGGCGTTACCGTTGCCGTCGTAGAGTGTCAACTCGGCTGTGTAGAGATTGGGGTGCTCACAGTCCCATAATTGGGCATTGGCAATGGTGATAGGGGATAAGCGTAATTCTTGTATCCGTAGTTTGTTGTTGCGTCGGATATCTTCGCGTTGGTCTGCCACCACCTGTCCCTGGGGGTCGAGTATGCGTACACCGACCGATTCCGTGGCGGGATTGGATTTGGTGTAGTTGGCCGACTCGAATTGGATGTTGACTTCGCGGTTGGCGTGTGTCGTGATGTAGAGTGAATGACGGGTGAAGTATATTTCTGGGTCGGTGACGACCAAATTGACATCGCGGAACAAACCTCCACCTGTGTACCACCGTGAGTTGTTGGGCTCACGGGTATCGGCCATTACGGCGATGACATTGGGACGGTCCCAGTGCAACTTCTTGGTGATGTCAACTTCGAAACCCAGGTAGCCGTAGTCGGTCTTGCCCACCAATTCGCCGTTCAGATACACATCGCCCACATACATGATGCCTTCGAAGTCGAGCAATATGCGCTTGCCCCGCCAGCTGGCTTCTGGTATAAGCGTGCGGCGATACCAGCCAATGCCCATTTCCTTGAAACCGCGGCTGCTCAGACGACTCTTGATGTTGGCGCCTTGGTCGCTGTTGTCGGGGCGCTCATCGGCAGTGGGGGGAATCCAGGGTTGCTCGATTTGGAAGTCATGGGGTAGGTCCACATCGCGCCATCCGCTGTCATCAAAAGCTGTAGAGGTCGCACCATCTACTGCTCCGGCATGGAATTTCCAACCGAAATTCATGCTGGTCACTACTCTGTCTTGCGCACCGACACTCATTGAGCATAGTAGTGCTATCATCAGTATGTGTCTCTTCATCATTCTCTGTCTTTTCTGATCTCTTATGATATCATGGCGTCAAAATACATTTCTCCCTACTATTATCCCCAAGGGTTACCTGTCAATCTCCGATTTTCAATCGTCTTTTAACACCCATTTATTTAATTAGTTTATAGTACTCCACTGCCCCCAAAAGGAAACAGCCTGTGCCATAATCCTCAAAATCGGGTACTTTTGTGTAACTGAGTGGCTGCCCGGCGGATGGGTCCTTGCCAGTGCCTTGCACCCAACCCAGAAATCCATCCTTGTGCACACAGTCGCGAACGATGGCTTCCCATGCCTTGTCGCAGACTGGCTTGTATTTCTTCTTGTTGAGGATGCCATTGTTGATACCCCAACTCATCCCATACAGGAACAAGGCGGTACCGGTAAGTTCTTTGCCACCGTAGGTCACAGGACTCACAAGACTGGGATTCCAAAGACCATCCTCCCGCTGACACTTGACCAGGGCCTCGCTCATTAGTATGAAGTCTTTTTTCAGTCCCTTAAAGTATTTGTCTTTCTTTCCAATGTCACTCATAACACGAACAAGGGCGGTATAGACCCAGCCACTGCCTCGGCTCCAGTAGCAATTCTGACCATCGCTCTCTTTGTAGGGCGGCACATAGTCGGCATCACGCCACCATAGACCTTCGGGGACATTAAACAGACCGCCACCGCACGTGTCCCGGCTCCAGGTATACATCTTGATTCCATGGTCAAGGTATTTGCGCTCGCCGGTGGCCTTGTACATCCTGCTGTAGACGGGCATAGCCATCTGGATGGCGTCGATCCAAGTCCACCAGCCTATTTTGGTGTTCATCTGCATATCCAGATTTTCACGTACGTGCTCAATCATACGGCTGTCGTGGGTCATCATGTAGCGGTCAAGATAGGTTTGCTCGCAGCACTGGTCGTCGGCATCACATGTCTTCACACCATTGCGGGGTGACCATTGGTGAAAATTCGCCCAGCGGTCGGTGTAGTCGATATAGGCATCCGAAGGGTCTATCTCATACAGGGCCATAAGTCCTTCGTAATAGACGGCACGGGTCCAGAGATTGCTCGGACGGATGCGGCCCACGTTGGTGGGTTCTGTAGGGTCAGCGTATTTGTGCATGAAATAGGTGTTCACTTTCCGGGTAATCTCAAGTACCTCGGAGGGAGTGGGTGATTGTGCACATGACAATTGGGAAAATAATACAAGTGCTAATCCGGTGATGATTGTTCTCATAATTCATTTTGATTTGTGTATGCAAAAATACAAAAAAAAATTAAAACAGCACATATTGGCACCATGAATTGTAAAAAATAGATTGAAATCTACACTTTCACAAGAGAGGAAACCGAAGCATTTGTTCTTTTCCTCTCTTATTTGTCTATGAACTTCACTTGGCATTTCCTGTTATCTCCAGTCTGTTCCTGCTCCCTATAAGTACTCTAATGCGAAATCTGAAAAGGCAATATTCCACAACACCTTGCGTTATCTTATTATGATGGAGTTTCTGAGTTTGGAAAAGCGTACACGCTTGCACGCTGAGGAAATCTCGCAAGCGGTGCAACAGGTTGTGGATTCGGGTTGGTATCTGCTCGGACCTCGGCTCACTGCATTCGAAAAAGAGTATGCCGATTACATAGGTACTGATTATTGTATAGGGGTGGGCAACGGCTTGGATGCCATCACACTCATATATCGGGCATACATCGAAATGGGACGGATGAAACCTGGCGACGAGGTAATCGTCCCTGCCAATACTTACATCGCCTCCATCCTGGCGATTTCGGAGAATGGACTGGTGCCTGTGCCCGTCGAACCTGACATCCGTACGCTCCAGATGAACCCGTCTCTAATCGAACAGCATATCTCGCCTCGTACCCGCTCCATTTTGATGGTGCATCTCTACGGACGATGTGCCTGGGACGAGAAAGTGGACGATATTTGCAGCAAGTATGGACTGCTTCTGGTGGAGGACAATGCCCAGGCGCATGGATGTAGATGTGGAAAAGGCAAAACGGGCGCCCTGGGAAATGCTGCGGCTCATAGTTTCTATCCTACCAAAAACCTGGGGGCTCTCGGTGATGCGGGAGCCGTGACTACTGATGACAGCGAATTGGCTGAGTTGGTAAAGTCGATGCGCAACTATGGGTCAGCCAGGAAATATGTATTTGATTATAAGGGAAGAAACAGCCGCATGGATGAAATTCAGGCGGCGGTGCTCAGTGTCCGACTCAAATACCTCGACCAGGAGAATTTGCTTCGGAGAGAAATCGCTCATTTTTACGGGAAACATATCTCAAACAATCTGGTCTCTCTGCCAGCGCTTACCCCTCCAGAAAGTAATGTATGGCATATCTTCCCCATCATGTGTGAAGAGCGTGATAAATTGCAACAGTTCTTGCTCGAAAAAGGTATCGAGACGCAAATCCATTATCCAATACCTCCTCACAAACAGCGCTGTTACAGTGAATGGGCCAATCTGCAATTACCTGTCACAGAGAAAATCCACAACACCATTCTCAGCCTTCCTATCGGTCCGGAATTGTCTGTTCAGCAAGTCGCTTCCGTCACTGAGGCCATATCTCTATTCAAAATCTGATACATACGAAAAAAGTAGCACAAAAAACTGCATGCAAATTTTCCTATATGAAAAGATTATAGTAATTTTGCAGTCCGTTTTAGAATATGTGTATCAGAAGAAGAATTAGGGTTTCCGTTTTTGCATGAAATTGGTATGATGGATTGGGGTTTGAAAGTAGTTTTGGGGTTGATTGGCATATTGATGGGGAATACCCCTGTCCAGGCACAACAATATGCCGGATTTATGGACGATTTGCGGAACACCACCTCCGACTCGTTGATGAACATCAATGGGATTGAGTACTATTTGCTGTATGAGGATTATGAGAATGTGCATTTCCTCTCTCTGTATTCCGACCGTCGTGAGACATTCATCATCGGACCTGCAGTGCCTTCCGACACTATCTATCAGAATGGCGATATCTGTGGAACCCTCGGTTGTGAGAAAATCCGAAAACCGCTGGCCGACATGAAATCCGACAGTATGCTGGTCGACAACAAGTATCCCGAACTCTTCGAGAGGTGTGAGTCGGAGTCTCCCTGTAGTTTCAAGGCTCTCGATACGAATAATTTCGGTTACAAAATCCTTATGGATTATCCAAAAGTGAAGGGCGAAAAATGGGATTACCTCAGATTTTGGATGATTAATTATGTGGATACTTTCACATGCCTGGATATTCTGTATTACGACGATGTGTATATGCGCACGAATATCGATGATAGTCAGTTGCCTACATTTGTCTTGAAAAAGAGAAATCCAGAGGCATTTGAGATTATGGATATCAACGACGGACAGGCAATAGCCGACCATTATCGCGATGTTTACATGCGACAAGTGTATTATCTGAAAAATCTGGATTTCACATTCCCTCTTTGTTATCTGCGCATTTTCATGTCGCCAAGATATGTCGGCTCGAGGTATGTCACTCTTTTTATCTCAACCAATTTCTATTCCTACGGTGCACACGACCTGCCTTTGGAGCGGTATATCTCCTTTGATATGAAAAAACTGCAGGTGGTGCGCAACTGGAATCTTTTCAAGTTTGGTGTCGAGGATGATGTCAAGGCAATCGTTGAAGAGGAAATGAAAAAGATGGGACTGGAATTAGGTGAATGTGACCTGCCACAGGCTGCCGTCTTTGGCGATGACGTGGTGTTCAGTTTCCAGCCTTACCAGATCGGCGCTTTCGTCGATGGTATCTCACACGTGAGGGTGCCGAAGGATAAATTGAAAAAGTACATCAATAAGGATATGGCTTTCTGACACCTCTTGTCAGTCGCACCAGTTTCCAATCTCTTGGGGCGCCCCAAAGTCACCCACTTAATCCTACATTAATTCCCCCTCTTCGACTTCCCAATCTTGTACCTGATTTTTCCTTTCGTATCGTTGCCCTTGACGGTCAGCACGATGCGATACATCTTTTCACCCCACATTCCTTGAAGCAGGGAGTCAAGCATTTCGCTGATGTCTTCCACTTCGGCTTCCAGAACTTTCGTGTCAAAGGAAACGGTATAGTTGCCCAGGGTTACCGTGCCGCTACCTACGATGGGGGTTGTCGTGGTCATGAGCATTATCCGAGTCCGACCGAGATAACGCTCAAGCACATAGTCCTCTGTCACTTCCACTGTTTGGCCACGGCCCATGCTCACGGTGCGGGTCCATCTTTTTACAGCGGCATCGGATGGGTAACAGGCCGACAAGTCCATCTTAAGGATTCCACGGCGGTAGACAACGTCACGCGAATGATATTCCTTGCCATCATGTTGGTCAAAACCATTTATTTGGGGGAGGTTGTGATAAGCCGATTGCATCGTCCATATATCGTAGCGGTTGTTGCCGAAGGTCTTCGATGTGTATTCACCAACACCAGGGTCAATCAGCAAGGGATGGTTGGCGGCATACACAATCAGGCTGCCTACGTCGTTGTGATTGTGGCTCTCACCATTGGTGCCACCTTTCATCGCCACAAACATATCGCCGGAGCGGGCTGTCATGATTTGTAGATTGGGGAGCCAGATGTCATGCAAAAGGGGCTCTTTGGCTGTCTCTGCCTCAAACTGCTTATTCTGACTCAGGAAAAACAATTCACGTCCCAAAGTGGGGAAATTGCCGCTTTTCAGGTAGGTGTCGCCGGCTTTTGCATCGCCAGCCCACAGACAACGGGCCAGACCACGCATATATGCATCGTCAAGATAGACTCCAAAAGGATAAACAATGTTTACCTGTTGCATGGCGCGGTTTTCATGGCTGTCGGCGAAATTCACACTGTACCCTCCGCCAATATACGTCTTGTAGACAAAACTGCCCATCGCCTGGAGTTTCTCATTGTTACTGAGGTCTATCAATCCGTTGGTGGCCAGACGAAGCAGGTTCAATGTCTCATAGAGCGATGCGGCGGCACGGTCCCAGTAGCCTGGTCCCTCATCACAGCCGCCATCGGCAGGATAGGAATTCATGAAGGCATCGATGCACCCTAATATTTGTTCCACGGCGTCTACCTGTTTTCCACGGTCGCTCTCGCAGAGCAACACACAGGCAAGCCAGTTGCTGCATATCCAGGGATTCCAGTTCATTCCCGCACTTTTCCACCAGTAGTTCTGGCTCAGAGCGGGGCGTAGGATGCGGCGGTTCACCTCTTCGCGAACACGCTTGCAAATCAAAGGCGAACGGGCATTCAGACTGTCACGTAGCATATAAGTGGTCCATACTATCAGACCGGCACTCTCGGCATTGAACAAATCCACTGTTTGGTCCTCACTCACTGGAACGGGCTTGCCATAATGGGCGGGGATGCCCCACCAGGTCTCCTCGCATGCGTTCCACAGACCATCTACGATGTCGTTCAGAAAGCGACCCCTGCCCTCTAATGTTTCGGCCATGGCGAGACATGCCAGTTGGCGTCGCTTCTCAAAACAGGCTCCCTCGTAGTGCGTGCGATTGCCGTTGGTCTTGAACTCGGAAAACATGGTGGCAGAGAGGGTCAACCAGGGTTTCCCGAGGTATTGCTCGCCCAGGCGGATATAGCTGTCTCGCATTTCTGGGGAGATGGCATCTTGCCAATAGGGGGTATAGGCACGGGGTAGGGGGGCAAATTCGCAGGGCTGCGACAGATTGCTCTCAAGTTGTTCACGACTATACTGCTCTACCAGTCCATCTGCCAATGAGGTGGCTACGATTACCCATGTCATGATAATAGTTAAAAACGCCTTCTTTGTCATTCTCCTGTTTTTTAAGTGTTTGTTTTTCGAGTTCTCCACTCTTTCTCAATGTCTTATTCTCGTAACTGTATATTTCTGAGTATTCGGTTATGTCGTTGCGTAGCCCTCGATATAGTGATAGATCAAATCCACCATCTCTTGCGGCAGGAAGAGTCTGCTGTCATCGCTATTGGCATTGATGGCTTCAAGAAAATGGGGCAGTTCCGAGTGATAGACTTCTTGCATGTGGGCATTGGCCTTGTTGGAATTGGTGAACGAATAGCGAATGTTGGCAAGGCGGTCGGCCAATTTCACAAACGGGGCATAAGGGGTCTGGCGGATTCCGAGGTAATATTTCTCACCGGCACGTTCGGCACGGGTGCGCCCTTTGTCGTTGGTCAGCGCATAGACAATTTCGGTGGCCATTAGTGCTTGGCGTTCATCCATATAGGTAAGGGCCGTGCGCATCACATCGTTATAGGTTTGGCGGGCATCTTCCATGCTGTCATGATAGTAGGCTCCGAAAAACAGAGGCAGCACGTCGTCCTCATCTATGCACACGTTGTGCCCGAAACGATACACTGAGTCTGCCACCATGTCAAGATGGAAACCGTATGGATGTATTTTGTCATAGGTCTGGTTGACGTGAGCATGCAGTTGGTGGGCCGAATTCTTGATTTGTTCTATCTCTGTGGTGTGCCTGACTACCATGTCCTTGAAATCACTTGCGGACAAATGTTGACCGTGGGGAGAATTTCCTTTCATTTTTCCTATATTTATACCGTCTCAAATAGTCAAATCTCTGTTTCCTTTATTCTCTCTATTTCATGCACTTTCTCGCGACGATTGGTGGATTTCACTAAATTCGCAAGAGGGCGCATCTCGTTTGCAAATATACAACAAATGATGGGTTTCCCAAAATGATTGCATCTTTTTTTATCCTTCGCCGACGATGGTAAGTGGTCGGGACGTATAACCATTTGGCCGGGGCGTGGGTGAAAAATATGCCGCCAAACTTGCGGAAAACGACAATTCTTCGTATCTTTGTCGCTTGGAAATCTATAACAAATTATATAATTCTATTATGCTTGTCACAACAACACCTACTGTCGAGGGGTACCCCATCAAGACTTATTTAGGAGTAGTCACTGGTGAAACCATCATTGGAGCCAATGCTTTTAAGGATTTAGCGGCTGCTTTTACCGACATCTTTGGCGGTAGAAGTAGTGCTTATGAGCGTACACTGCAAGAGGCCAAGGAAACGTCTTTGCAGGAAATGCAACAAAGAGCCGCACAGATGGGGGCTAACGCCGTTGTGGGCGTCGACCTTGACTACGAAACCATCGGCTCTGGCAATTCCATGCTCATGGTCGCTTGCAGCGGAACGGCTGTTATCATCTGACAATTTATACGGGCTTTTTCAGAAAGTCATTCGGAACATAAACCTTATACCATGCTTGTGAGCCGTGGGTAAGTTGTTGTAGTTCAGACGGCGAACATATTCCACATGGATGATTTTGAAGATGTTGTGCACGCCTAAGATCAACTCTGTATAGGGACGATTTTTGTCAAGCACATAGCAACCATCGGGGAATACCATACTTCCGTCGCCACGCATTTGTGGGTTGTTCTTGTCTGTGACGGTGCCCCAGAGGCTCTTCACACCGATATACTCGCGCCATTTCAGACGCTGGATAAGTGGAATGCGGTTTAGTATCTTTCCGTTCAGGTCCCAACTCACATCCAGACTGGCAAAACGGTCGGTCGGGAATTCCATGTTGTTCACCAGGTTGAATGTCTCGTCCTCGATGATATATGAGAGGTTGGCGGCTGGCATGATGAGCAGGTTGAAGGGCACGGAATTCCATTGGGCACCTCCTTTCAGATAGGCGTCAATCTTTCCCCAGGAGCCCAGCCAGAAACGCTTGTATATAGAGGCTTCGGTCAGATTGTAGCGATAATCACCGCCGAGAAAGCCTTTCACACCCATCGTATGGCTCACTTTAAACACAGGTGCGTCGAGATTGATAGGCAAGCGACGCTGCTTGGTGTTCACGTAGGTGCGGCCGGGCTCCAGAGTCAGACCAAAATGAAACTCTGTGGTGCGGAAAGTGGGGAAATCCCATTTGCCGGCGGCCTTGTTCTCCTCGGCTTTCACCCATGCCTCAGTCTTGAGTCCCCATTCTGTTTCCCACTCATAAGTCAGTTGTTGGCGGTTGTAGAACATCATCTTGTCTACGGTCGACCATTTCAGTGCCGTAAACACATTGTCCTTGTCTGTGTGGACAAACTTGTCGCAGGCTGAACTGATATCATAAGTGGAGAGCAGGGATATCGTGCGGCGTGGAAACTCACGGGGCAGATATTCCTTCTTGTTGAATGAGTATATCACTTCACCTTTGTAGTAATTGTTGCCAGTGCCCCAGCCATGGGCATAATAACCTGAGAAAAACCAATGCTTGTTCAGGTTGGCTGTGCTCTGAGCACTGATGCGGTTGCGCCAGCCGTCGATGAAGTTGTGCGTGATCATCGTGTTGATGGGGCCGATGTCCACCTTGCTTGGCTTGCCGGGAGTGCTGGTCTCGACAAAGTTCTCAATGAAGGCCTTCGCCACAAAAATGACATATTTGAAACCTTTCAGGTTCTGGATGCGCTTGATGAATGCATCCATCGACGACTCCGCTTCCGTCAGTTCCTCCTGGCGGTACTGATTCCAGAATGCCTCATCACGCATCATAGCGTCGGCTTCTTTGCGCTCTCGGGTCTTGCCTTTAAACAGTTTTTCTGGCAATTCGTCGAAGGCATAGTCTGTCAGACGTGTCGTTCGGGCGACCAAAAAGCGGGAAATAAATTTGGCCAGTTTAAGTTCTACAATCATGTCATCGTGCGAGAGCACCCATTCGCCGTTGTCCAGTTGCTGATATTCTTGTTCGATACGAAGGTTCTCCACAAAGTTCACATCGCTGCGGGCTGGTATCGTGAGCAGACATTTCTTTACGTGTAAAGTGCTGTCTTTCAATATGAATAGTTGACCACGGAAACCAAAATCCTGAATGTTGGCGGGAACAAAATCCACCGTGTAACATGAGTCGCGGCCCACCTGGATGGTGTCGCCTAAATAGAAATGGTAAAACGAGATGGCTGTGCGGCCTATCGGACTGGGAAACGGGTACTGAAGTAGGCGCACATAGTCATCGTAGATGTCCACGTCGGTGAATACATCTTTCATCACGACGTTCATAATGTCACCTGTCTCTATCAGTTGGTTCACACCTGTGGTTTGCTGTCCGCGGATGATATCCCGCTCCGTACGGGGAGATTTCCGGTAGAGGTGGTTGGTCAGTGTCTCATCTACCGAGAGGGGAAGTGTCAGTTTGTCGTTGTAGGGACTGTTCTCTATACGGTCTATCAGCCACTTATGACGGGAGAAAAAGCCACTGTCGATGTCTTCGGGCTTGATGTCATTGACAGACAGGGTGATTTTTTGGTATTTGTTGTACTGATAAAAATCATGATTCGACAGGTCGGTCGCCTTCTTGGCTTCTATCACGCGGCGCATGAGTTCCACAGCGGGATTGTCTTTACGGCTGTAGTTGTGTTTGCGCTTGCCTTTCACCGTCACCTCATCGATTTGACGGGCATCGGAAAGCAACCTCACAACGATGGTGTCAGGGGTGTCGCGCTTAATCTTGATGTTCTTAGCCTTGTAGCCGACAGCACTGATGGTGAGCGCCCAACCTTCGTGGCGGTCGATAGTGAAGAAGCCGCTCCGGTCACTCACTGCTGAGAGTTTGTGACCTCGATACACGGCACTTGCTAACGGTATGCTGTCACCTGTGTTGAAATCCACGGCATAGCCATATATCTGTGCGTCGGCCGCGACACTCAACAGTGAAAGCAAAAATATAACAATGTATAACCTATATAGTCTCATCAATCTTGTGTATTCTTGTGTTGGTGACTTCTATTCCTCAATTTCCGACAGTCCCTTGAGAATTCCCCTGCCGATGCTCGACATCACTTCACCGGGAGCATATCGCCAGAGAGACAAATTATGACCAATGGTGCGGAAGGCCGCACTGGGACCTGAGGAAAAACCATTGCGACCTGTGCGGTATTCCCACGTTTTCAGTTTTGAGGTCTCATGACAGTGAAGGTCTTTTTCCAAAATGTCGAAGGCTCGCTTATCGGTCGATTCAGCAAATGGTATTTCGTCATCCGTAAAACCAAAAACTGAAGTCAGCATACTGGCCAGAAGATTGCTCATGCGACTCACGCCGCTCTGCTTCAGCCAATTCTCAAGTTTCACAAAGTCTACCTTGTCGCCGTCCTTGCGCAGAAACACACCAAGGTCTATCAATCCCCGGAGGTAACTCCTGCCTGTGAGAAGTTGGTCCACCGACTGGATGATAATCGACATGATGTTCATCGTGGGGTAGGATTTTTCAGCATCAGCATACTCTTTTTTGACGATGTTGCGCAACTGGCGGTCGTAATGCTTGTTGTGAAGGTGAATCTTGTCGAAATTGTAAAGGTCGGTGAATGTCTGACGTGGCGTCTCTTCCAAAAGATGCCGGATAGAGTCTATCTCACTTTGAGGAATGTTCAAGTTTTCGTCAAAGTAATATTTCTCCAGCCCATTAGCAAAATAGGATAATACGTTGTGGTGCTCGGCAAGTAGAGTCAGTTGACCCCACTTGTAGGCGGAGAGTACGCTGATGGACTTGCCTTCATCGAAAGCGCCATAGCGCAGTATGTTGATAAAATTATTCGTCAATATATACATGATTCCCAATTATCAATTATTGTAGTCTTCCTCTGTGTCATGCGACTTTGTCGCGGTTTCCCCTATGAAAACCTTCTCGGATATCTTATTAGAATGGCCAGCAAAGCCACTACTCCCAGCACCATGGGATAATAGAGATAGGGGATAATCTCCATCGGGTTGACTGCCGCAAGACCGGCTGCCATTAGCACCTGGGCGCCGTAGGGAATCATTCCCTGGACGCAGCAGGAGAAGGTGTCGAGAATGCTGGCGCACTTGCGGTTGTCAAGGCCATATTTGTCGCCTATTTGTTTTGATATGTCGCCTACGGTGAGAATGGCCACCGTGTTGTTAGCGGTGCAGACGCCCACAAT
>Ga0247611_10000182_pt1 | contig 129864 bp, 114 predicted proteins | sample 177DNAGHGhighgp2_FD_192422 | JGI IMG/M metagenome (GOLD analysis project Ga0247611, IMG submission 192422) | Sheep rumen microbial communities from Palmerston North, Manawatu-Wanganui, New Zealand - 1770 DNA GHGhigh gp2 | ecosystem: Host-associated > Mammals > Digestive system > Stomach >...
ATTTTTCCTCCTTTGCTGATGTGTTGGCTTTATCAGTATAAAGGAAAATCGCAATGGCTTTTTTATATGAGCTGAGATTGGTCGTTTTTGATGGTCCCGTAGTGGTCAAAGTCACCGGGCGCTAACAATGCAAAACACGACAAGTCGATGCGAGAGGTCTATGGCTTAAAAGCCTCTGAATCGCATTAGTTCCAAAAGGTTGGCTCCGTCTGGTCCGGACACGTGGCTCACGCCACGCCGGACAGGCGGCTCCGCCGCCCCGGAATATGCAGGAAGACTGGCGTGAAGATCCGGAGATACTTGAATCTCTGACTCCGTGTTCACCTGAGATCCGCAAGAAATTCAAAAATTTATTATCTCACGCCTTAAGCATGAGCGGTAGGCACCATATTAGTAAGCGCTTACCTTACTTTTCTTGTCCTTAGCAAACCTGTAATCAAAACTCATTGTCCTGTTCGGAGTTGTTAGAAGTTTATAAGTCACAGGAATGACAAATAAGCTCATTCGTTCCAGATCAACGATCAGGTTTTCATCAGAAAAATCTCTTTTCATATCCTCTGTGAAAAAGACAGCACAATCGTTGACTTCGAAAATACCATTACACACTTCATCGAAGCATCGGTCGAAATCGTCCAGATGACACGTGAAATAAACTCTGGGCTTATTATCAGGTGCAGCATTACCTCGAGTTTTATATGAAAACGCAGTATCGCTCATATTTAGTATTGAGCATAAATCTTTTACGCAACATATCTGTCATCAGAACAAACAGGATAATTGGTTTCATCCCAATGTCTGGTTTTATGCATATAATCGTCGTCTACCAAAAAATACTTGTGTCTTACCCTGCTGCCATCATCCCAGCATACATCCAGTTGATACCAGACTCCATCAACTTTCACGAGATTCCATGCATGTAATTCGCCGTCATTACATTCGCCAGATTCAATATCACATTCCATTCCACAAGCAGCAAGCAGTAACTTCGTAGCACCGGCATACCCTAAGCAAACCGCACTTCCGTTATTCAATGCCCCATAAGCAGTGTATTCAACCGGTGCATAGGGCTTCTGATCAGGATATTCAACTGTTTCACATAGATAATCGTTAATTGCATCAACGATCTCATATTGGGTTTTGCCAGATGGATGAATTTGAGCAATTGCTTCATCCACCAAATCCTGTGTTGAATTCTTCATATCGATCAATACATCGACATCCAGTTTATAAGTTATAAATAGCGAATAATTGTTTCCCCTGCTCCACCATTGCCATTGTTCAACACAAGAACCATTAATCGGATCTTCACGTTCTATCTCATCATAAACGTCATTAATACAATCACTCAAATCAAGTCTATAACCATTTACAACTTTGAATTCCACAGAAGTCTCTGTGTTGATCAGGGTCCGGTGTAAGATACGCTTAAAATCATCTCTGCTTGACACAGTGTCACCTAAAAGGGTTATATCGGCACTTGTTTCAACCGTATCAGAAGGACTGGTTTCAGAACCGATTGTAGATTGAGTTGGTTCTGTTTGATCTGTATCTAAGTCAAAACTTGGATCAAACAACCTTCTCATCAGATCGATGTACTCATCATCAGAGAGTTCTTTTTCATCAGGCAGATAGTAGGCAGTCATAAACAATTCCATCTGATCATTTATGATCTGCTCGTGATCTGAAATCGTAAATCGGTCAGTAGTCTCTCCTGTTGCAAATTGGGAAACAGCTGATGCCAACACCTCATCAGATGTTCCAATGCTGCATCCCGAACAGTTAAATAGAATAACTAAGACAAAGATGGCACTTACAACTTTCCAATATTTTCCGGCCATTTAATAGGTTCTTCTCCTTTGATTATTTCATCAACCAACCTTATCATTATTGCAAACGGATTTTTGATTTCCCTTCCATCGTCAAGATTGTCAATATACTCTTTGAAAAGATGATATCCGACACCGTAAGCATCATCACGTTCGGAATACTCATTTTCCAGCATTTCGGCAAAACGCTTCTCACCTAAACGTTTCATAATATCTATTTCAATATATACCGCATGGCCTTCCAATAATACTTTCTTCTTTTGCTGATAATGCTTGCCCAATGCCTTCTCAAACCTCTTCATTTTAACCTTGTTGTCGTCGTCAGTTTCGTCAAGCATAAAGAACTGCCATGCATGAGTAAGCTCGTGCGCCATAGTGCTTTGCATAGTAACAGCAGGTCCTTTGCGTTCAATCCAAAGTTCTCTATCTGAATGCCTGTAAAAACCCAATGTCCTGCCATTGGTCATTCTGCCTGCAACACGCTCAATAGCATCTTTGGATTGGAATCTGACATTAATTGATTTAACAGATTTCTTATATGTCTCTTCAATATGATAAATATCAAATAATCTGTCACGAGTACTATCCAAAATATAAATAATCTCATCTTCCTGAGTCTTCATATGATCATGACAATGTCCGCACATTACACGACCATCTCCAAATTTCCACCAGAAAGACGTAGTATTGCCGCAGAAAGTACAGGTTTCAGTCTCGAACCTCTTTGTGCTGTCCTTTACGATATTATCATTATTTCCAACAATAGGCGCCTCATCAGTATTTAAAGCATTCTTCAAAAATGCCAGCAATCCGTTGGGAGAAAAAATTGAAGGTATATCCTGCATTCCATAATGGATATATCTTCCTTTTCCACTAGCCAAATACCAGTTAAGATACCTAAAAAGAATGTACATAATTGCCATTCTATTTTCATATAGAACACTTACCATTCCATATTCGATACATGAAAACTCAACAATACTGATTCGAAAATAATCGTTATCAAGAGGATAATTTGTAGTTTCACTTAACCCAGGCTGTGTGATCTTGACCAATTCTTCAGTAGTATAGTTATGTTTTCCTTCCAAAACCTTATCACAGAGTTCAATATCAAAAGGCTGATCAGCTATAGCAAAAATATTTTGATATGAGTTAGGAAAGATCGTCTTAAACAGCCCATTCAAAAGGTTGGAAAGCAGGACGATTGTTCTGATGTCATTGTTCACATGCTCTTTTCGGATATTAATCTCAAGAACAGGGACCTTTGACATCTTTACAACAACAGGCTCCTCAAATGAATTGACTTTAATATGATGTGATTGATCGGAAAAATCATTCCCGTTTATTGATGAAATATACCCGTAGATACGTCTTGATGCTTTAGCTTCTAAAATATTAAAATCAAAGAAATAATCATCAGTACAGGTATTTTTATCTGAAGTGGGCTCAATTGAAAAATCAGATATCGGGAAGTAATCATACAATTCGCTGGGAGTACTGGGCAATAAGTAAACTATGCCGTCATTCACCTGATTGACTTTATAATACTCTCCGGAAACAGGGATAATCTGATCTTCAAGAAAATAATTAAATATATTACCGCTCAAAACATTAACAAACTGCTTTTTCCGCTGTCCTATAACATAATAAGCACATGCCACTTTATCTCTCAATTCACTTATTATATTGGCATCGCTGAGTTTTATTGTCTGATATTTTTCAATTATATCGTTCTCACTGTCAAACCAACTCTTATCATTATACTTGAAGTAATCAAAGAAACTCCCGGGATCTCTTTGTGGTCTTGCTGTCTTCATACAATCAAGCAGCAAAACAGTTATATCATTGCAATTCAAGCCATAATGTTTAGCATAATTCAACAGATCATCTTCCTCAATATCACAATCAGCAAACATGGCCAAAAGCATCGCTTTTCTACTGTAATCAAGAACAGATCCACTATTATATAAAGCTCTGTATTCATTATGATTATTGATAATATTCCTGTAGTTATCCGCAAAATATTCACGCAGCATATAAAAAGGAGAAATAACATGAATTATCGTTCCCTTTCTGCCTGCATATTTTATCCATTTCCAAATAGCATTAAAGAAATTGTAATCATCATCGTAGACACAGATAATTTTCATATCTTCCGGTTTGATTGCTTCTGAATCTCGGACAGATATCTTGTTGGCTACATCAACATCACCGCCAAAATAGACCTTGATCCCGGCTTTGTGAGAAGGCATAGCACCAAACAAAAACGTATTATCGCCAACACATTGACCATTTATCAAATGAACTCTTGGAAAATCCTTTTTCACTGCCAGAAATGCAATCGGTAGTGCTGACCCCAAATAAGGAGACTGTGCACCGCCGATATTCAAAGCATTCTGGAATCTGTAGAAACTCTCACCTTTCCAAACCATAACCCCTGTATGAGCAGGCCTTATGTCATGATTGAATGCTTCAAGTTTCAAGTTCTCGCTATAAAACAAGAATTGAATACGATCTTTTATGAAACTTGTATCTACCTTTGAAATAAAAACATATTGTTTGAGGTTGGATAAAGATCTGAGTTTGCTCAGCAACAATTCAAGAAAGATATTATTCTGACTTACCAGTCCGACAACATCAGGAAATACAGCTACAAACACGTCTCTGAAAATATTCCCATACCTCATTTGAGTATTAATATTTGTAAGTTCCTGATAAGTACAGATGATTACATTTATATCATCACGTGTTCCCAGATCATCGGCGGTTGCAATTACCCAAAGCATATTACCGCCGTTTGCCCTTTTAACTGTAGTTGCCAGCTCATTTTGCAGTTTAATGACCATTTCCTTATCGGAACATACTACTAATGCATTCTGGCCTTTAGAAATGTAGTAATTAATATAATTTGCATAATAAGGCGTAAATTCACCCTCAATATTGTCCTTAACAAGGACAGAGTAACCATTTAACAGGTGAACAACCGCATCCTCAAATGAAGAATTCAATTCAACATCTGCTTGTTTTAACTGGTTGATAATTATGTTAAAAACTCCACGTTCTTCACATTTTTCAGACAGATCATTTCCGGCATCATTACTGACTAATCCTATTTCATCTTCAGTCTTCTCCGCCCCAAACTCAGAACACAATAATGCTTTCCCAAACACTTCCTGATAACAGGGTATAAGCGCTTCGACCTGTCCGTTAAGTTCTTCTGGAATATTCATAGTAGAAATAAGACCAAGTCTGGAATCACCAGGAGTCTCTAAAAACAGTTGCATTTGATGAAATACAAAGTAAGCAGCCATTGGCATAAGGTAAAACTGCATAACCGCATTAGTAAGTTGGGTATTCCATGAATTGCTGCCAAATAAGACAGAAAAAATGATTACAAGATTTTCGATAACACAAAAGATAACTGTTCCAAACTTCATCCCCTTAATAAATAGTCCTAGCGAATGACAAAAGGGCTTAAGTTTAACTATACCGTTTTCTTCTTCATAAAACTTATTTACAACAAACCAAGGAGCGTATCGAATTCTCTCCATGCCGACCAGAGAATCGAAATCCACGAATCTTTCTTTTTTTCTGAATATAATTAGCCTGAATATTCCCAGTATTATCAAATATGAAACTGCAAATGCAATATTCAAAACAGCAATATACAAAAACAGAAAGTTTAATTCTAATCCCCTGTCAATCATATATTTTCTAAAAAATGAAACTACACTCTGATTGTTAATAATACTACCGGCAATATTTAACACTGACGGGCCAACCAAGGGGTTAGAGACAATAAAAGAATAAACAAAAGAAATTATAACCAGTCTGTAATGCAGATATCTGTTTCCATTATAAGATAATGATTTCTCAATAAGAAAACTGATTCCGAAAAACAGAGCCGCAGTAATTATAAAAATAACAAAATAAGACAAAATACTTATCATACAAATTCCCATCCAAACTATGGCCAGAACAGCCTGCAATCAACATAATCATCCACAGGACCATCACCGGTAATACTGGGATACCACGTAGTATTTTGATGCTCTGTCTCAGCTGTGTTTTTCTGTTCAGTACTTATTAAATCGTAAAAGTACTCTAACTTCTTACAATGCTCAACCGCTTTCGTGTAATAAAACCGCCTTGCATTTTCACGTCGTTTGTCATCGGCTAAAGCCATTTGCCGTATTTCTATCTGCCTCTCAACATAATCTAATTGGTTACTTATATTCACATATTTTTTGATCTTCTCCGCATTATCAACATATCCCTGTATTTGATCAGACAGAGATTTCTTTAATGCCTTCAGCCTTCTCTCGATCTTAGATCTGAAATAACGTCCGGGAATACCCCAAGCAAAAGACATTATAATAAGCACACTAAACAAATAAATTGCAGCGGGAAGCTTATATGCGCCAAAAAACGCTGAAGGTTGAAGCATTGTATAAAACAAAGCAATTAAGAGCATCAGAAAAGCTAAAAGCTTAAAATACGATGACACTGTAGTTGAAACTATACATTCAATATAGAACTCAATAATATCGTTCTCTTTTTTAATTCGGTCCTCAAGTTTTTGCCGGTTTTCAGATAACACTTTAGGTGCTACTAAAGATTCATTGAGTTCTCTCAGTAATTGCTCCCTAGAACTTGTCAGAGAATTAATCTCTACGCTGGTCTCTTCAGTAGACAGGTAAGTACTTTTTCTCTTCCCGGTGTTCTTTCTATCCTGCAAAACAAATAAATATGCTTGTCTTAGTCTATCCTCATATTCATGAAGCTTTTTATCCATATCATTGGCAAAATTCAACAGATCGTTATAAGCTTTAGACCAACGGGACTCCAGCAACTTATCAGAAGCCATATGTGCGATAAAACCATCAATAGTCCTGTCAGGCGAATCAAAATCAAGATCATCCTGTGCTATGACTAAATCATCAAGATCATTCTTATCCCATTTAGGAATCGGTTTTGCATCCGTGAGATCTTCCCCGGGGCAAAGACCGTTATTCATATCATCAATATACTGTAATAAACGGGAATTATAATGACGCAGTTTTATCCTGTATTCATTGCTTATTTTCTCATCATCTATATCAGCAATTTCATTCCAAATATCACGAGATTTATTATAGTAGTCAATAGCTGCAGAATTACTGTCATTCAGATCAACAACCGTATTTACATACTCAATTAACCTAAATATCCTGTTTGTCCTTTCACTGGATCTGTTCTTGTCAAAAAACAAACCGTTAATGAAGTATTTGTCCAAATATCTTTCTTCAATATAGTGAATGAGATCCGCTTCGCTAAAATCTTCCTTATAACGATTAAGATGCTCCAAAAAATAAACCAAAGAAGGATTGGGTTTGATTTCTTTGTTTTTTATCATCTCATAAAGCAGATGACACTCGTTCTTTATTCTATCCAGCAGATAATCAGTCTGTTCATTTCTGTGAATCAGTTCATAAAACACAAAGATGCTGACAAAACAATAAATATTCTCACGTTCTTCATCAAGAATACCAACCTGTTTTAAAGAATAATCTATATCGAACAATTTGCTAAGGAATGAATCTTTCCATGAAAAATCGGTCTCATTTATCTTCATAGCATATACGATCTGGTATCCCTTGATACTAAAGGGATACCGTTGTATATAAGCAGAAATGTCCAATGCTTCCACATTTCCATAAGGACTCTTTTTATCAGATGTTGACCCCCAATATACTTTAAGACAAGGTCTTACTGAGGCACAATTCTTATAAAAAAAGAATTCATATTTGTCCTCTGGAATACAATGATCGACATTTATGAAGAATTTGAAGTCCTTCACTTTATTCCTCTTTCTTCGCTACATATTTATCTTTCAACATTTTATTATACATTCTGTTCAACATCTCTTCTCGTTCAGTAGGGCTCTTTACAGATGGCAGAGAACTGCTCTGATAAATAGCCTTAAGCACCTTGCGTGTCATCTTATTGATGACTTGTTCGTTACCTTCAAACAGTTTTTCAAAGATTTCCCAAAGAACATCTCTAAGACCAATCACAAGATTATTCCATTCAAGACGTTTCATATATGAATACATTTTCAAGAAAACATCAAAGATATTAAGTTCAGCACCTTTTCTGGCTTTAGGATTTGACTGGATCAGATCCTCGATGAACTCTTCTTTCAATATCGTTTTCTCGAGCACTTCAGCAGAATTGTAACCCTTAATACTTTCTAACTGCTCATCAACATATTCAAGTATTGCTCTTTTGATGGCGCCGTTAAACAAGATTGAATTATAAAGATCGATAAAATCATTATTAATCAGTTTGTCATCCTTTTCTATAAAGATCGGAATGGAATTTTCAACATAGAATGCCCATTTTGAAACGCGGCGTCTATTTCTGGCAAGCTCATCACCAAACGGCAGTTTAATAAAGCAGTCAAATGCCAAACCCAATATAAATGTTTTAACCAGATCTTTTTTATCCTGTTCGCGCTGGCTAGACTGCATAGCAGGAATATAACCTTCTTCATGCCAATACCTGTTAAGATGAGGGTTAACTTCGAATTCAGGATGCGTGATAATGCCATTGGCTATAGCTGCCAATCGCTCCGTATATTCTGTCTCATTAATTGAACCCGGCGCATATTTTTCGAGCTGTTCAATTACATGTCCATAAGAAATCCTTACAAAATCGATTTCGCTCTTGCTGAGTTCATCATTAACGATCAGATTAATAGGACCATCAAAACCTACAACACCATTATCTGCACCAAAGAAATAATCAATAGTGCTTACTACATCGGAAACTCCATCGATAGCGACAGTGTTTTCCTTTGATAAAGAAACAAAAACCAAATCCTCGTTAGGTCTGTTATCTGTTGTAGCTAACATCGGCGAAGAAATAACCATTGCTTTTTTCGCCTTATCAGTAATAAATTCCTTCAAACTGGTATCAGGTAAAGCAGCAAGTTTATATTCTTTATCAAGGGCTTCCTTAATACTCAGGCATACTATACCTTCACCATTTTGAATAACAAAAGAATGAATCGTACTTACAACAGCATCCCTGAAAACTGCATCCAAAGCTTCACGCTTTTCGTTTAATCGTCGATCTTGTTCTTCTGTCAGTTCAATAATACCTTCGGCGATCTTACTATCATTGTCTGCCTGTATTGCAAACAATTTTTCAAATACAGCTTTCTTGGTTGTGTCAGACAGAACAAGTGCATCACCTTTTTTCACAACGAATTCTTCCGTCATGCGCTTATAGGCTTTTTTATTACAGTAAACGCCTAAAGAACCAAACGGCAGAACAAAATCCTCATAATTCTTTAATCTAACATTATTAGTATTTATATTCTCTTCAATAGTCATGAAGAATTTTTCATAAAGATCAGCCAGTTCGTTAAGTCTATCGAGCAATATAGAGGTTAAGGCATAGGTAACTCCGTTTAAGAGATACTCCTTGGCACTGGCTCTGTATTTCTTCGAGGCAGATTCCAAAGCATCCGAAAGTTTCTTCATAGCATCTTTCTCGCTATAGACCATATCGCTTAAGAAACCTAACTTACCCCAAAGCTTATTGTATCTTCTAGAGATATCATCCAGAACTTCCTGAGCATCTTCCTGCTTATCAGCTGTTTTCGGATTAAAATCCTCGTTCTTATACTTCGTAAGATTATTTTTGCTGAGAATATCACTTGCTTCTTTATTTATTTCCTTAAGTCTGTTTATAAGGTCATATATGAAGAATCTTGCTACTATCGGGTGAACTGGAGCAAGTAAACCATAAATACAGAGATCATTGTCCTTCTGTTCCAACATCGCCTGAACATCCAACGGAAAAATCTCTTCAGCATAAGTTGTCGGCACATCATTTTTGAGTCGCTTGACTAACTTAACTAATTTCTCAAGAGATGAAGAAAAATCCACAATTTCTCGCTCTGCATTTTTGAACTTCTTCATGTTCTTTTCGTTAATCTTGCAGGCGTCAAGAGCAGACTTGACCTGCTCAGTTTCAACAAGACTGTTAATTCGTTCTTCAAGCTTCGAAACAAACAATTCAGAATAGGACACAGGTTCATTGTCTATATATGTCCATGCTTCGCTGGCAAATTTAGCGAAGAGATTATTGGACGCATCATCACTGCCAATCGATTCTTTTCTGAATTCAGCTACATAAACTTCAGGCAGATTAGGTACTGTTACATTGCGGTCCCTGTTTCTACGCTTCATAGCAGACTTGTTTTGTGATGCATATCGCCTGTCCAAAACCAACCAGTCTGATTCTATCTGCTCGTTGACAAGAGAATATGTAACATAATTCTGAGCCGTTTCTACAGGGAAAATCAATCTGCAGACCCCGGCACCAACATATCTGTCAAGCATCCGGTTTTTGATCGAATCCAAAATAAAATTATCCTCTATCGATATTGCATTCTCAAGAACAGGCGTAAACAACAGGTTATATGCAATATGAGAAATATATTTTATGATATTTGCCAATCCGGTCTTTCCAATTGTTCCGGCATCTCCATTACTCTCAAACAAATATAAATAATCATATGGAACATTCTCATGAGAAGTATTGGTATGATCGTAATTTTCTAGTCTGATCCCATTATTGGCAACATCAGGGAGATCCTTGTTATCAATATGGTGAATATACAAAGCGTTCAATTCCTTAAGGCATGTATAACCATTGACTCGGACATTACTCTTCAAAACATCTTTGTTCTGAACAGTTTCCGTAATATCAGAACCGACAAACATACCTCTGATAGTACAATCCTTAACACCACATATCTCTCCTATATTCTTTCGGATAAGAAAGGGCAACTCTATAAACATTCCGGCACCGGTTCCTCCGGTAATAGAACCTACAATAACGACAACTACCCTGTCGCCAGTAGCAACGCCTACCTGACGGATACGTTTGATCTCGTCAAATATAGGTTCAAATTTCCCCTTTTTTTCGGCAGCAATAAATGTCAAACGCGACAAAGCACGAATCTGCCCTGCTCCAGCTAACATCTTTCTTTTTCTCAATATTTTTTCTGTAGGAAACCACTCTTTATTTTCCGGATAATTATCCAGGAACGTCTCTACCTTCCACTTCTCACTGGTTTGAATGAGGAACATCTTATGATTCTCGCTCTCGCGGTTTTTTATGTCTCCTCCATTTGTATCTATTCCAATGAAACCAACATGCTTTCTTGTTTCTTCATCTATCATGTCACTGATGGTGCCTGCGATCTGGCAGCCGATTCCACCGATACCGATAAATAATGTAGGGACTTGATTACGCATAGTATTTTTCCTTTCTGTTATAAAAAAATCTTCTTTGAGTTATTCCTCGATCCAGATTTTCAATACGGTCCGAGAATTTGTTAGCAGGTATAAAGGCGTCTTAGTTATAAGCTTATTCTCAACTTTTTCGCCTGTTTTCACTTCATCTAAACTTCTTATAAGTGATGCCAGATATTTAGGATCATTATCCGAAATGCCGTATTTTTTACTATTTTCAGAAATTGATCTGCCAGCAATATAAACATCACCATCAGAATCAGCATAAACATCCAATCCCAACAGAGAAATCTCCTGATGGCAAGCTTTTCTAGGTGGCCAGAACAACTCACTGTTTATCAGAGTCTCTGAATAAGTTTTGTTGTCCTTCTTATTTCCATGTCTGTTATCATCACTAAGGACCCAGTACTCATAACAGAATTCCTGCCGCCTAAATTTACGTTTAACAAACAGACAGAAGAATAGATACAGAATGATTATCAAGATAAACAACATGATAAATGGTATCCAGTTCTCGATTGCATTAGGTATTATTTTAAATGTTCCATCTGCCTCGACCACATCATCGACAGGACTAACTACTCTAATATGACCTGTGTAAGCACCAGATTTAACAAAAAAAGTTAAAAACGGAAAATGAGACGGAAATACCGGAACTAATGAATAGCTGCCATCTTCATTTTTAACAATTTCACAACTGGCATATTTTTTCGCAAGCCAATCGAAGAGACCTTTTGAACCAGAGTCTGCAAAAACTATGTTATCAGTATCTAAACTAAGTGTTATACCGAACTTATCAATCTCCTCAGCACTTAAAGGTTTACCGTCATTTGTGATAATGAATCTTACCGTGTTTGAAGAATCAAATTTCAGTTTTCTGGTAAATGCAGTTCTAAACCAGACAAAGAACCTGTCATAATTTACACCTTGAACTGCATAACCGTCAGGCAGGTCCTCAGAAGGGACATATATATCCGGTTCCTCAACAATTATGCCTAAGTTGTAATCAATCTCGATTATTTCATTAATGATCTCGAAACCAAATTCTCTCTTGTAAGGCACAAAACCGGGAATAGTTATTCTTCCCCGAATAGTGTTATACCCTTCATCAAGGGTTATATCTGTCAGTTCATCCGTTTGTGATGAAGTTATTTCATTACCATCGATCAAATATACAACTTCCCAAGACATACCTTCAGGAAGTGCATCTTCCGGTATTATCTCGGTTGTACCGGGAATAACAGGAACAAGTTTGACGCTGACTATGTCTTCATAATTAAGATCATCGGTATTAGTAATTGATACTCCGTTCCTTGTTACTTGAGGAAGGAAATCAATTGCAGGTTCAAGCTGAACAGTAATATCACTGATATCAACATCATCAGAAAAAACTATAGTATAAGTTCCGGCAGGAATAACCAGCTGCTCATCACCATTCTTTCTATTGATTACAGCAGCATTACCATATAGCGAAGCGATATCTGCTCCATGATGAAGGCTTGTTGCATCCAACGATATATTTCGCTGAACATTCAGATTCTCTTCCTGAGTTTTTGCACTCTTTACTGATGCTGAAGAACGCTGAGATAAAACAGATATATTGTACAAAGGAAGTTTGGATGCAACCTGAATTGTATGGTCATCTATCTTGCTCACATCATCTGCAGCTATTCTGCTCGATACAAGATTAGAGATTTCCTGCATCGTTGAGACTATTCCGTAATCATCATTCGGCATATATGAAAACAAGTGATTTGACGGATCACCGTTAACATTTGCAGCTCCGACCATACCGAGATAAACAACATTCAATTCAGAAGAGTTGCTCATCACTTTATTCTTATACGAATTAAGCTTTCCCTGAATGTCGATCTCTATCGAATTGCTCGGGTAATCATATATCTCGCCGTCTGTCATGACAATAAGCCAAAACTGAGTAGCAGGATCATCTTCCTGAATGCTATCAAGCCTTGCCATAGCAGTATCAAGTGCCTTTTCCGGAGTATTTCCCGTTTCTGACAGATCACGGATCATATTTACCGAATTCTGCAAAGAACTAAGCGAAACAGGCTGCGACACTTCAGGATCTCTCATAAAAGTGACATACAATTCATCCTGTTCATTCATCAGAGCAATAAGAGCCTGTGTAGAATAGTTGGCATAAGCCCATCTCTCGCCGACCATGCTTCCTGAATCATCGTACACGACAGAAATGATCTTTTTTGCAGCTCTTACCTCATCTCCGGTAGCAGCATTAAGCTTTTTAGGAAAAACAAAAAAAGACACTAATATTGCAGCAATTACAAAGGCTGTAATTGATTTGACAACTCTTTGTTTGCCAAAAACTAACATAGTACCTTTCACTATATAATCCTCAATACGCATTATATTTGTACAATATTACCATATTATAATATATTAGTCACTACACTTTATAGGAACAATGCCCAATTATGCAATTGTTTTCATTAGGAAACCATTCCTGTTATTGTTCATTGTCATTACTATGATTGATGTTAGCATCAGAAATCGATAATTCAACAAAAAACTATAATGCTTAGGAAATTCTTTTTACGAAAAACTGCCCGTGCTTAGCTGCTACCCTACTCAATCCCTATCTTCTGCCTGTTCAGGTCTATCAGTATCCTGGTCCCCTCACCCTGGACCGATTCAGCCGTGATCTTATGGCCCAGGTTATCACAAATGCGCTTGCAGAGATAAAGTCCGATGCCGCTGGCACGCTTGTCCTCCCTGCCATTAAAGCCTGTGTATCCGTTCTCGAATATCCGGGGCAGGTCTTCACTGCTGATACCTATTCCGGTATCCTCAACGCAAAGCACTCCCGGCTCTTTCATATAGATACGGATACCGCCTGTGCTCGTGTATTTGACGGCATTGGATATTACCTGCTCGATCACAAAGGATAACCACTTCTCATCAGATAAGACCTTTGCACCCGTCGGTTCGAAATCCATCGTGAGTTTTTTGGATATAAAGTCTCTGGCAAATTTCCTTATTGCGGGTTTGATGACGTCATCCAGGCTTATCTCCTTGATCACATAATCCGTACTGTCGGAATCAAGCCTTAAGAATGTGAGAACCATCTCGACGTAAGCTTCTATCCTGTTGAGGTCGCTGTCAAGGCGTCTTGCCAGGTCGGAATCCTCAGACTGGATCTGAAGTCTCATGGAAGCGATCGGAGTCTTTATCTGATGCGCCCATACCGTATAGTACTCGACCATATTATTGTAGTCAGAGGTCGATTTCTTATGCGAGAACTCTTCCTCTTCTTTAAGCTTGCTGATTATCTCCTGATAGTCTTTTTCAATAGGATCGACAGGGCTTGGCATCTCCCTTACCGTAAGTTTCTTATGCTTATTTAGGGTTATCAGAAAATCTGCCACGCCTGCGATAAGCAGGATAAAAGCACAGAGCACCAACGGATAAAGTACCGTTACGGCTGGCATGTCAAAGAGAAAATACGATGACGAGAAAACACCGATCACGATGAGGATCAGGATAATGACTTTCAGCCTTGATCTGAGATAATCTTTCAGCATCAATCCTCCAGGATATATCCCACGCCGAACTTTGTTTTGATTATGTCTTTGAGACCGATGCTCTCAAGTGTCTTTCTGAGCCTGCCGACATTTACGGTCAGGGTATTCTCATCGACATAGCAGTCCGTCTCCCACAGAGATTCCATCAGTTTCTCGCGGCTGACGACCTTATTCCTGTTCTGAACGAGAGTAAGGAGTATCTTATACTCGTTGCGTGCAAGGTCGATCTCCTTGCCGCCGTATGAGAGTGTATTGTTGTTCGTATTGAGCACGGCGCCGCACACTTCGATGGTGCCAGATGACTGGCTGAAATCGTAAGTTCTTCTGAGGAGTGCGGAAACCTTTGCTATAAGTACGCTCTGATCGAAAGGTTTCGCGATGAAATCATCGGCGCCCATATTGACAGCCATAACGATGTTCATGTTATCTGCAGCGGAAGATATAAAGATTATCGGAACGGAACTCTTCTTCCTTATCTCCTGGCACCAGTGGAAACCGCCCATGTAAGGAAGAGTAATGTCAAGGATTATCAGGTGGGGTTCGTACTCGTCTATCTCTTCAATAACCTTCATGAAATCAGATACGACACGTCCTTCCATACCCCATGTCTTGAGGCAGGTCGTTATCCCGTCCGCTATTCCCCTGTCATCTTCAACGATATAGATCTTATACATTATGATTTCGGAGTAAAGCTGTCAAAGATAAAGCATTTGAAATACTTTTTTGCCTGCTGCAGTTCCTCTTCGCTGCGGATGGTCCAGGCAACATTTTCAACAGTAAACAGTTTCCTGCACAACCTGTATGAAAACTGGTTAACGCTGTGATGATCGTAGGCAATAAAATCAGGACGCGCACGGAAGTTTAACATAAGATTTGTAAGCAGCAGTTTCTCGATCCAGGTTTGCGTAACATCCTGTATGAAAAAATCCATCGATAATTGACCGCGGATCACGTCAGGACGGTTCTTACGGAACCAGCTGACAACACTGGGATGAAAAGACTCGATAACATATATTCCGTGAAACTTATCCATCATTTCAGCCGTCATCTTGGTCGTAGTCTTCCAATCGCCCTCGGATTTGATCTCGACGATCAATGGCACATCTTCCTTGATAATACTCAGGACATCTGAAAACAACGGGATCTTTTCATCAGAATTTGCCAGATGATATTGCTGAAGTTCATCGTAACTGCATTCGTACAGTTTCTTATCGACACCGCACATGCGCTTGAGGTTTTCATCGTGGAAAACGACAAGCTTGTTGTCAGTAGTATGCTGAACATCAAGTTCAATTCCATACCCGTTCTCCACAGCCAGCTTGAATGCTTTCAATGAATTCTCCGGAGCATCACTGTCGTTATTAAAGAAACCCCTGTGAGCGATCATCTTTTCCTCAAAGGGTTTCATTTTTGCCGTCCTGTCAGCACCCGGTTTAATGGCAAACAGATACAGACCGAACAATATGAGCAAAACGCAAAGAACAACTATAACAACAACTACAAAGACATGCATATAACCATCTCCGATTATTTGGCGGTATCAATACTCAAAATTGATCAATTCCCTCAACAAAAGAACAAACTGCTTCTCAGGTTTCAGGATGGATCCGGGGGCAGTATTGTTATAGTCACCGGAATTGAAATACAAACATATTCCTGTGCCATACTCACGCGAGAAGACCAAAGGATATCCGTTTTCCGTTTCAAAATACACATTTACATCAGGAGCCAACTCACCCCAGCATACTTCACCGTCAGTCAGGCTGAAGGAATCCAGAAGAGATTCAAACAAACCCTCCTCCTTACAGATATCTGTCTTAACATATCTGACGGTCCTGGTGCGTTCAAAATTCGTGATCGTGCAGCCGTAAAGTTCCTGCAGCTGGGTGTTACGGGTCCTTCTGTAAATGATATCGTGTGCACAAATCAGTCTTCCGCCGGAACGCACATAATCCACAAGGCACTGGTTTAATCTCGCCAAAGCAGACGAGTTGTTCGTAAACTTGGTTACATCCGTAGTCATGAGGATGATCGTGTCTATCTTTGACAGATCATTCGAGAGAATGTCCAAAGCATCTTCCAAGATTTCAAAGTCGTAATTGTCATCAAAATCCAGTTTCTTTATGAGCTTATCCAATATTGCCGAATCAAAATCACTCCACAACAGTATATGCTTATAATCAGGATTAGAAGAAGAATTATTCTTATTCAGATTCTTACCTGCGTGAAGATAACGTTTGATGTGGTCAAGAACGCCGTCAAAATAGATGAAATCCACCTTGACGCGCTGATAATTCTGTAATGTGGATAATTCGTCCGGCAGGTCTGAAGGAAAAACAAAACCATTCATTGTTAACGGTATGATGTTTTTCCCTGTTTTTATGGCATGAACAATCTCCTGACGAAGCCAGTCATCTTCGTTTTTACAACGCTCAAGAGAATTCGGGGGCAATACCAAAACAACGTCTGAACACTCGTCCATGATCTTGAGCAATTTAGTATCAAAACGGCCGGAATCCAACGATTCAATGTCATAAAAGACTTTGTATCCTTCCGCAGTCAACTTCTCGTGTAACAGGAAAGCCAGCGCTTCACCACCCAAACGTCTATAACTGATAAATATCTGATACATATTGATTACCACATATAAGCTAAGAAGGTTACTGATATATTGAGAATGATAGCACAATTAGGTATTGATGACAAAAAATAATATAATCTATCCAAAACCGGATTATATTCAGGAGCACTAATGTTCAGCAAAAGATATAAGACATTCTCTTTCATACTCGCATCTTCCCTGGCGGTTTCAACCCTTTGCGGCTGCAGCCTCGTAAATTCAAGTCAGTCCGCATCCAATGAGACAAGTCTTCCCACGACATCCGCCACCACATGGCCGGAGATCAGTGAGACAACTGCGGTAGCCACTACCGCAGAGACGACTGAGGAGACAACGGAAGCTGTTGTTTCTGAAGAAACATACCAGACCGCAGTATGGAACGATGACGTTGACCCGGAATACGTGAATTCGATAAACGGTGTTACACCCGAAATGATGAGAGCCGACTTCTGGATCGGTGAGGATGACAACAGGATCCTAATGGATGCCGATGAGATAACCGAATTTAACTACAACAACAGGGCAACCAACAAGACCGGAGACGGAGTAATAATGCCCAAATTCGACGAATTCGGAGAAGTCATGGACGGCAACATCCTCAGGGCCTTCCTCAAAGAGAATGCCGACTCCGTACCCGATGAGCCGTCCAAGTACTATCTGAACGGACACCAGACAACAAGAGGCTATTGGCAGAATCTTGTTGAACTTTCGAATATGGATGCCGTGGAAGACGAAGTCAAAGTCAGATACGGATTCACCGTCAAGCGCATGACCGTAAGGCTCTTCCCCACTGAAGATAAAGTATATAACGGCAAGTCGGATAGGTTCTTCGATTACATGCTCTATTCCGAATGCATGCCGTTCATGCCTGTAGTCGTCCTGCATGAGAGCCTGGACGGGGAATATCTTTATGTTGTTTTCGACAGCTTCTCATCATGGGTAAGAAAGGATGCCATAGCACTCTGCAAAGACAGGGACGACTGGCAGGCCAGGCAGTTCCCGGAAAACCGGCTCGTTGTAACGGCACGTGAGATCAGGCTCGGTGACGATCCGCATCTTACGTCAACTGAAGACCTAGTTCTTCCCATGGGAACATACATTTCCCTTGTATCCGCTGACGATGCTCCCTCCGAGATCAATCAGAGAGCATCATTCTGCGATTATGTTGTAAAGATACCCACAAGAGGCAGCGACGGTTATATCAAAGACGAATACTTCCTTATTCCCGTATCGGATGACGTACATGTCGGCTTCCTGCCTTTGACGCCCGCAAACATCGTAAGACAGGCAATGAAACTCCTTGGAGACAGATACGGCTGGGGCGGAGATCTGCGTGCCAACGACTGCACGGGAATAACCAGAGAGATTTACCGATGCTTCGGCGTGCTCCTTCCGCGTGTCGGACAATCCAACTCCAAAGGCATTTACAAAGTCGACCTGAGCGATATGTCAGATGAGGAAAAACTCGCCGAGATCGAAAAACTCTATCCGGGGAGTCTCATTTCCTTTACTGGTCACATGATGATTTACCTTGGCACTGTTGACGGAGTGCCCTATGTTATCAGCGCCGTCGGCACTTTGGTCGAACCCGGTTCTTCGGAGATACTGCATCCGAGGAGCGTCGTAATAAACAGTCTGTACGTAAAGAATTCCAAGATGAACACCTGGCTCGGGATCTCACAGACGGCATTGATGTTTATTCCAGAAAGATAATATCCTCAGCCTTCAGACTTGAGGACCACCCTGTTCTTGCCGTTTCTCTTGCCGTAGTAGAGCTTATCGTCAGCTTCCTTGATCCACTCATCTACGGTAAGTCCCTTTTTGAAACCGGCAACCCCGGCTGTAATGGTGACTTCTATGCTGTTGCCCTCGAATGTGAAGTTGTGCTCTTCTATCTTTTTGCGGAGCTGCTCGGTCAGATCGAACCCTTTTGTCTCAGCGCTGCCGTCAGAGAAGACCAGGAACTCCTCGCCGCCCCATCTTGAGATCACACAATCCTTTAGTGTATCCGTCATGATCTTTGCAACGGTCTTTAACACATAGTCTCCGGCATTGTGACCATATTTGTCGTTGATACCTTTGAAATTGTCGATATCCACCATAGTGACGAACATCTCACGGTCTTCCGTGACCGACTCTTCAAGTTTGTTGACCATAAAATGACGGTTGTTAAGCGACGTCAATCTGTCGGTAAGAGCTATAGCCGTAAGCTTTCCTTCGTAGTCGCCGATCATCTTAAGCATTATGCTCGAGTAAACAATCAGGAAGAACAGGACTATCACTGAATTGAATACCCAGAAAAGACCGGCGATTATGTTATCAACCTTATAGACGGGACCGATGCAGGCCGCATATCCCGTGGAGGCAAGATAACAGAATCCGATTATGCCGCTGACAGCAAACGCGTTGATCTTTCTCTTCCCGATCTTTGATGCCATATATTCGGTGTAGAAGATGATCGGGATCATGGAAAGGCAGTAAAGGTGAAAACCGATCTTGTAACCAAGGCAGATAGTGGTGATGCTCATATAGAGCGTCAGCCAGAAATAGACCATCCTTACATAGATATCCAACTTCTCTTTACGTATCAGGATAAAACCTATAACGTAGACCAGCGCGGTCGGAATGCTGAACCAAATAAGGAATGTCGCTTTGCATACGAAGAAGAACCCAGCAAGACCAAACACCAGGAGTAAGATAATCCAGTTGATGGTATATGTAAGCTTTTGTACGCTCTTGAGATCCATACCGGCTCCTCTTTAATCATATAGACCCATTATAAACCCGTCAAAACAACATACCGAACGCTTGAGTCAGGTTTAACATAAGTTTTACACAATGGTAATCCGCTCCGAGGGTCAGCCGCCGTAAAAAGCCCGATTTACTTAAGTTTCACGAAATACGGTTTGTTGAGTTCTATGCTCTGGAGCATCCTGCATCCGTCAGGATTGACCGCAATGATCTTTCCTGCCGTGTCCGGATTATGCTTTATGTAGTCAGTTACATAGTCGTACTTCTCCCACAGATGCATAGGCGTAAATCTCTTAATGTCAGCAATTGAAAGATAGTAGTCTATCGTCCTGAAGGCGAAATCATCCCACCTCGGATCAAGCGGCAGCATCGCATAATCGATCCTGCCCGCATCCTTCAGCGGTGCGGCATACTTCTTGAACTGCGATTCGCTCGTCGTTACTTCATTCGGATAGAACTTTCTGGCTGTGGATTCGATGCTCAAGCCCGTGCTGTATCCTGATCCGTTCATGCCAGAAAGCCTCTTCTCGAGTCTTTTCTTATAAGTGTTAAACGGAAGCTGCGCATTGGCGAAAAGATCTCCTGCATGGAAGAACCTGTATCCTCCCGCCTCAACGATAAATGCGACACCCATATCGGTCGACTTCAGGCTCTTAACCGAACCGAAATCGGTTTCAAGGTACTGCTCACCCCTAAAAGAACACAATATGTCTTCCATTGACTGCGGTATCTTATCCAGTGCACCCTGTTCACTCGATGTACCGCTCAAACCAAGATAGATCTCACGGACATCGTACTTATCCGCAAGTCCGAAGATCCTGGAATTATAGTGATCCAGATGAACATGCGAGATGAAGATATAGACGGGCTTGGAAGGTTCAAGTGGCGGGATGGCTGCACGGTACCAGTCAAAGACAAGTGTCTCATTAGCCGTCTCGATTATGAATCCGCTCTGTCCGCAGTAATAGCATTTGATGCTGCCCGAGTCAGGACGTTCAGATGTAGCGGGGATCTCATAATGCAGAGGGGACGCCACACTCACACCGTTCTTATATTCCTGGTCGTAAGGCACTCCGGCATTGTATATCACAAACCTTCCGTCTTCTTTGTTGTCCTTCCAGACGCCGCAGTGAATTGTGCGCATGTCATATTCGCGGTTATCGAATACCAGGCCGGGGATGGGGAGCTTAGCATCGTCGTAACGCTTGCCTCTTCCGTTAAACATCCCGTTCTTGAATTCACCTGTCCAGTGGCCGCCGTTATAGTAGAAAGTACCCTGTCCCTCAGGCTTTCCGTCAACCATCTCGCCCTCGTAATATCTTCCGTCTTTATATTCTTTTCTTCCGGTTGTTTTTTCAGACATAGGTGTACTCCCTCCGTTATCCTTTTCATCTTCAATATGTAATGCTGCTTTTGTCTTCTTTAGCAAGCCGCTGCTCTCATATGTTTCCGGACTGTCCTCACCGTACATCACACGGCAGGCATATTGAACTCCTTCAAATAGAGGCAACGCTTTATCGTATTCGCCCCTGTCAAAATGAGCTTTCCCCTTGGCTTTGACCTTGGGAATAAGATCGGCTAAAAGATCTGAAGTTTTCTTTGTCTTAGAGTCATCTTTTCCCAGTATCTCACGCTGATATTTCAAACAGTCGGCATACATCATCAATGACTTTTTTGTCTCCCCTGCAGCAAGATAACAACTCGCAAGTTCGGACATCGTATTTAAAGCATTCTGGTGTTTGTTATCGATTATGTCGCTGCTGACTTTGTAATTGATCTCCGCGATCTCTACCGCTTTTTGGTTATCTCCCATATGCCTATATGTCTGGATCATCCTCGAACGTGTGTGAAGAGTTTCATGGTGCGATTCTCCAAGAACAGCGCAGTGACGTTCGAGACAAATATCCAATAACTTTACGGCAGTCTGATAATCTTTCATTGAATCGAATACGACAGCTAGTTCTGTCAGTGTTTTAAGTGTCAATGGGTGGTCTTCGCCCAGGACTTTGCATGACAGATCATAACACTGCATCATGATCTCATGCGCCTTTTTAACATTGCCGCTCAACCTGTATGCCAAAGCCAGATTATACATGGAACGCAAAGTGTCGGGATGCTCCGCGCCAAGCACCTTAACATAAAGCTCATAACACTTCTGATGAAGCTCGAGTGCCTTTGTGTAATCACACAGGATGCCATATGCATTTGCCAGGCCATTCAGTCCGAGAAGAGTATCACGATGCTCATCTCCAAACAGGTCACGTAAGAGTTCGTAACATTTTAAATAATATTCAAAAGCCTCATTATATTTTCCGAGTCTTGAATACCTGTTAGCAAGATTATAAAGTGCTTTTATCACCTTTTCATCGGTTTCGTCACGATCTATCTTCAGCGTGTCTACAATCAATTTGCAAGTCTCAAGCGCAGAATAATCATCACCCACAGCCTGATATGCATTTGAAAGATTATTTAATGCCACGAGAGTATCATAATGCTTGTCTCCCAATACCTTACAGTACATTTCATAGCAGCTATTGCTCATCTCCAATGCTTTTTGATAATCGCCATTCAGCCTGTAAATCTCTGAAAGATCATCCATGGCTTTCAGCGTATCAGGATGCTCTTCACCAAGCTGCGACTTGATTGTTTCGTAAGCCTTTTCACGCCAATACAGAGACTTCCTGTAATCCGCATTAACCTTATTCCCGTTCTTATACATGGAGGCAAGTTTTCGGATGGCATCGATAAGACCTGCCTCAGCTGCTTTTGTGATGAGTTTCAGACCCTTATCGAGATCGACTTCCACATCGATGCCTTCGAGATAAGCCAGACCGATAAGGTAGTTGTGTTCGGGATCGTTGTTATTCTCCGATACTGCTATCCCAACCAAAGCGTCGAGCAGTTGTTTGTTAAAACCCTGCTCATCATTAGTGTCGGCACATACAGGAAGTCCCGGGTATTCCTTGATTAACTCTTCGTAATCCGTATAGATCATTTCAGCAGGAAATATCGTCTTTCCAAGATTTACAGCGGCAGGATACTCCTGAGCCATTATGAAGTTCGGAGTGCCGTTGTCATTTCTTTTGAGCAGATTAGGAGTAACCAGTAAAGCAAACAGTTTGCTTTCCTTGAGGATCCTGTCAATGCCTTCCCTGAAGTTCTCTCCCGGAGTAAGGAATTCATCGAACCAGATCGCTATATCCTCGCATTCGGGGTTGTTGTGGATCATCTTCATCAGATCGTTTGCAAGCTTTCTGTCAGTTTTTCTGTAGCTTAGGAAGATATAGGCGTCAAACGCCTGCTTTATGCGTGTGACAAGGTCGTTGCTGACCAGCACGGACTCCAGGTATCTTTCGAGTTTTTCTTCATAACTGATCTTCGTCGAGTCTGTATTTGACGGAGAAAGATACTGTAATTCACCAAATCTGTCAGATCTTCCGTAGATATCCCTTATGCCGTTTTCCATCAGCAGCGGCAGGACCGGAATATGCTTTTCCTGTGCGAAAACATAATCCTTGTCCATCGCCCTGTTCGGTTCCGTCAAAAGTTTGAGCGTGACAGGAATGACGAACAGACCCATTCTCTCCAGGACAACCTTTGTATTCTCATCTTCAAGGTCAGTCGTCATGTCCTCTGTATAATATATGGCACAGTCAAAAGCTTTCAGGATATCTCCGCATATCCTGTCAAAACATGCATCAACATCGCCGGGATGACAGGTAAAGAATACCTTTGCCTTTCCCTCGGGATCTGCTCCTCCGCGTGTTCTGAAAGATAATACAGTGTCACTCATCTGATATCACATCCTTACTGTATTTTGTCCTGGAGAGATATAACCTGCCGATACCGGAATCATGTGCAGTCTTAACGAATTCTTTCAGGGGAATATCTCCTTCTTCCGTCAGGACGAGATCCTCCGTTTCATTCAGATGCGTAAGGAATATCGAAGTCCTGACTTCATACGGGCAATTGTCCCTGACGTCATCAGTTATCCTTCTGATAAGCGAAGTAACTGAAGAATGCCTTCCGAATCTTATGCTGTCCTGCCAGGGATTCGGTTGATTGGTCTCATCTTCGAAATGCAGTGCGGGATCCTCATTAAAAGGTCCGGCGCCATGACGCGTCAGATATGCCCTTGTAACGTAGACCGCCTCATCGAGTCGAAGTCCGCATTTGCCCAATATGCTGACAGGATTGATTATATTCGTGCGGCTGCACGTCGTGTGAGGCCACAGGTCTCTTCTGTCGACATCAAGGAGCAGGCCCTGACCGCTTTCAAAGACCACATTGTCGTAAGAGAAAAAGAAAGCCTTCTCATCTTCGACAAGTGTCACATGCTTCGCGAGAACATTCTTAAGGAGTTCCGCATATTTCAATGTTTCAAGCTCCAAAGATTCGGTTATCGAATATTTAGCAAGCCTGACGGGAACATATTCTTTTTCTATGGAGGCGAGTCTGGCTGCGATCTCGGCGGCTGAAAGATCTGCGATCTCACGTATAGTCAGACCGAAACCGTCCCTTGTCCTTCTGGTGGCTTCCCAGATGCCCATTCCGCAGCTGCCGTGCTTAGCCTTGCCCCTTGCCTCTTCGATCTTCTGGTTGAGATAAACATCGTAAAGAAGAGTTACGGAAGCATCGGGAGACGCATATATCTTCACATGCGCTCCGGACACTTCCGCAAATCCGTTTATCTCTTCTTCAAGTTTGTAAAGATCCGGAAAGAACGTGGTGGCCCAGTATGTGTCGGCTCCGTTGAACGAACCGGACGAAAGCTCATGGAAAACAAAACGCTTGCCTTCCTTCTCTACCGTATGCCCCGCCTGGGCTCCGCCGTTGTGTCTTACGACAAGGTTGTGACCTTCAAGTGTCAGACAATCTGTCGCAAGACCCTTTCCTTCATCTCCGTAATTAATGCCTATTACAGCGTAGAACATCAGGTATCTGTCAGATGATGAGGTTGCACATCATGCCGTCGATCTTTCTGTTGACGTCGGCAGAAAGGTCACCGAGGATATCAGCTCTGTTAAGGCCCTTGACCTTGCAGATAACGCTGATTATGAGTTCGGGAAGCAGTGAAACGGAATCTTTCCTGATGTTGATGGTCCTTCCGTCGATAACTGTCCTGTCACCGCCGCTGGTGATGTTGATATGGAACAGATAATAGGACTGTTCCGTCTCCTCGAAAACTTCCTGCAGAGTCATGTCTGACTTCTGATCGTCACCGAAGATCTTCTTGATCGCTGAAGCACTGAGTTTGGGATGGTTTGGAGCATCACCGATTGTAAATGCAAAGCCCTTCTGCTGACGCTTCTTCATGCTGTCAGTATCAGTATGTCTTGCAAGAAAATACCAGAACAGAGAATAGTCCTCCGGACCGTCGCCGCCCCTGCCTTCAAGCCAAAGTTCAAGGAGCTGCTCAGCGATACGGATATCCGATTCGTACTGTGTAACCTGCAGAGGTGCGGCATCGCCTACATCACCTATAGCCGCGAACATAAGCTGAGGATCCGGAATAACGTTTGAAGCATAGAGCTTCTTCATAAGTTCATTAAGCGAATTCTTTACGATCTCTTCAGAGAGATAACCCATAGAACCTGTTACGTCAACACCGATGGCAATAGGCGTTGAATTCGGATGCTCGTCATTATCCCTTGATTCTCTCTTGCTGATGAACTTCGGATTGAACTTATCGAGCATCGTCTTGTTTTTAAACAGGTTATCCGCACCAGCGTCGGTCGTAATGCCTCTTGTTTTTCTTAGTCTGTCCCAATCGTGTGCTGTGTAACTTCCTGATCCCATCTTGTTTCTCCTTTATCATTCATTGAATTTATGAAAATTATGGCCGCCAAAGCCCTTCATAATTACGTCATCCCAGGCTTTGAAATCGTCATAAGCCGTAGGTTTGGGTGCGCCGTCCAGGAACTCCATGCAGAGTGCCGGCGTGGTAGAGATGTCCATAACGCTCTTAGCGATGGACCTTATATCCTTCAGATAGTTGCGGTCGGATGTCATAGACACGCCTTCCCATCCGTCAAGAATAAATAATTCATGCGTCTTGGGATTGATATAGATGTCTTCGATCCTGATCGACTCAAAATCCATATTGTTGAACTCTAAAAGGCACCCCAGGTTCTCGAATCTTGATATCATCCACGCAACAGTTGTCGCTTTCAGGTTCTCGAAAAGATACAGGGGGTAGATATTCTCCGCCTTGGCTATCAGCATCAGTCCCCTTCCGTCATCGAGTTCGGCCCTGTATGTGACATTCGGCAGATACTTACTCAAACCCTTAATGTCGGCAGAAGGATACATAATCTCCGACAGGATGTTGTTGAACGGTGCGATCGGCATCTTATCGGGAAAGACAACTGCTATCTTATTGCTTCCGATATAGACTTCCTTTTCCGGAAGGATCACGGAATAGTAGCTCTCGAAAGAGATATTGTTTCCCGTAGCCGTCCTGAAGTTTACGGAAGACCCGCTGTTCCAGAGTTTTAGGACATCGCCTTCACTCGCAAGTTCATCGTTTAGGAACCTGTCGTTTATCAGCATCTCGTCCCTGGTATTCTTATAAGACTTGAAGTCCTTGTCGGACAGGTAGATCATCGATCCGCAGAAACGGCATACCATCTCGCCTCTCGAGCTGATCCTGTACTCGGCTCCGCAGTTGTCGCATTTTATGTTAAGTAACTTGCTCTCCATGTCTTATCTCCCCGAAAGTAACAATGTTAATCTGACATCTTTTCAGATTATAGCATTTTTATAAAACATATTTGAGGGCAGATTTAAAGAATATATCAGACAGTGACCTCGATATTATCAACGCTCTTTCTGGACCAGTCGTTCGAGAGGTCCATATTCTGCCAGTCCGTCTGGTGGCAGCTGAAGCTTATCGTCAGGGTGTCGCCCTTTGCCAAAGATCCGCTGCCGACAGTAATCGTGAGACAGGTGTCCCTGTCCTCGCCCGTACATGATTCGAATGTTCCTTTGACCTTATCCGTGAGTGGAGTATACTGCCCCGATGCCGAATTTACTGCCGCGTGGTAGCAGTCGAACGCAAGAGCCCCTTCCTTTGTCAGATAGTAGTTTATCTTAAGGTTAGAAAGGTCCACCGTCCCGCTTCCGGTATTGGTAATATCGATCGTACCGGCTATTGCATTTGCCGAAAGCGACATATCGTTATAGTTCATCTTTATCGTGAGGTCACCTGATGTTGCCTGACCGCCGCCGTTGCCCGTTTGAGACTGGGTCTGGGCCGTCTGCTCGGTATTCTGTGCATTACCTGATCCGCCGCCGGCACTGCTGCCCGAGCCTGAACCTTCCTCATCCGGAAGTTCTCCGAATACGACCTCACCGTTCTCCAGCAGGACGGCGCCCGCTGCATTGTTGTAGGAATAGTCGTTACCGTTATCCCATGCTCCGTTGGGACTCGTCATCCTGACCTGAATCTCGGACTTGTACTGAGACTGTCCTCCGGGTCTTAAAGCGCCGTCATCGAAGACTACGGACAGATAGTAGATGTGATTTTCCTCATTCCACACCTTAAGCCCGTCACATCTTCCCGACTGCATGTAATTCGTGGAAATGCTGACGCCCGATGCATCTCCGCCCGCCTGGTAGATCTCGGAAAGATCAACGAAATACCTGAACTCGAGGTTTTCCGCACATCTTGCGGGCCATGCCGTTCTGTTATAGATAAATGCCTTTATCTCAGCGAAATCATTACCCTGGACATTAAGGCTGCACTCCGCGGAATACTCATCCGAAGGAACCTCCTCGACGGCACCGAAATCTTTCAGCGTCTGCCCGTGATACTTTGAATACATGGCGGCCATGAGCCCGGTAAATCCGGCGTTATAGTCGCACGCTACCTCATTCTTGTTATAGTCGGATACCGTATCCGTATAGCCGTCGGAAGCGTCGGGACCGCCGACGAGCGCCCCGTAAAGGGTGTGCCTTGCTTCACCCGGCTCGTTCATGTTGTCGCAGTATGAACCCTGACTCGTCCTGTGGTGCGGATGCTCGGGCGGATTCTCGCCGAAGCCGACAACATAGGACCTTCCCGATGAACCCAGAGCATAGTCAGCCTGAGATTCTGCAAAATCCCAATATGTCTTTACCTTGTCCGAAGGACATCCATCCCATCTGCTATATACGGTGGCGACATATGCCGTTGTCGTCGCGTATCTTAACGAACCCCACTGGTCGAGCCATGCCAGGCCCTTAGGCGAATAGGTGATCCTCTGTCCGTCCGAAGTACCGCAGGACCAGTAATCCAGATGCTTCTGCACTTCATTCTTATAAGTCTGCTCACCGGTTATCTTCGCAAGGAGTACGGCCGCACCGATGTGAACGTCATCCCAGCACAATGACCAGTCGTAATCGTGACCGGCTTTTGTGAAACACGATTTTGCATTGTCCAGATATGTCTTGTCATCAGTTGCCATATACAACCAGCAGCCTGCCCAGGCAAGCTCGTCGTAGAAACCGCTCCATGAGTTATAGAACCCGTTGGCAGCCGTGTATCCGTCGTCGCTCCTTGTCGAATCAGCAAAAGCATAAAGGCTCTTTGCGTGGTCGAGGCAGAGCTTCGAGTATTCTTTATCCGTATCTGCGAAAACAATGGCCGAGACCGCCAGTGCCGCAGCAGCTTCTCCGACGACCGCAGAACCGGGGCTGTTCTTCGTAACACAATAAGAAGGCCTGTTCATGCTCATGACCTCGGCAGGTCCCCACCAGGAATGGTCGGCGTTGCCGTCGCCCACCTGATAGTAGTAGACCTCATCCTCGGGATGGCACTTGATGAGATAATCACATACCCATTTAATGTCGCCCAGCATATATTCCAGCTGTCCGCTCTGTTCGTATGCCTGTCTGTCCTCATAGACCGACCAGCCGAGCATGGCGGCGGAATATGCCATCGGGAGATTAAACTTCACATTGTCTCCGGCGTCATACCAGCCGCCGGTAAGATCTATGTTGTTGTCCGCTCCGTCCGTAAGGCCGGAATCTCCGCGCCAGTTGCATCTGGTCTGCTCGGGGAGCTTGCCGCTTCTCTGAAGTTCATAAAAGAGAACGGATTTCTGAAGAGCTTCTCCGTAATTGTATTTGCCTGTACCTTCGATCCCTTCGTAACCGCTGCCGTATTCCGACAGCCCGCCCGTTGAGTGGCTTCCCCCTGAAGTTCCGTTAAAGGAAGACGTTTCAGCCGTTTCGGCATTTCCTGTGGCAGCCGTTGTCTCAGATGCCTCTCCTGTAGTTGTCTCAATATCAGTCTCCTGCGCTTTATCGCATGCAGACAGTAAGAGCGTTCCTGCAAGTACGAACGCTATTGTCCTGTTAAATCTCTTCATCTTGCCCTCCGGGAGGTTTTGTTGCCATATACGGCAATCAGATTATACCATCAGCGCCCCGGATAATCCTGAACGAAAAGCGACTTTCAACGCCCGAAAAAGCATCTCTTCGAAACGCTATTTATGTGTCGGTTTATTCACCGCTTTTGTCGGAAACGGAGAGGCAAATCAACTGATATCTGTAACATTGACAGTGCTTTTGCCGGTTTTGCAGGAAATCTATAGCGGTTATATGTATGTTTTATGTCGGCTTTTGTCGGAGCAATTCTTAGGAACGAAGCTACAAAACAAAACAATAAACCGGCAGGAATCCTGAAAACAAACCAAACAAAAACAGCAAAAAGCGACAGGATATTACAAAAGTTATCGTCGAACGATATGAGAATATCTGAAATACCACGAATAAAACGACAGAGAAATAGGGTCAGGACTATAGGCCAGGTTGACAAAGAACTTGAATCCTGAAATCAATGATCAAATGTCATACCAAAGGATTCTCAGGAGTATTTATCGGGATCAACCAAACGCAAGCACGGAAAAACTAAAATCTACATCTTTTGAGCATATGGCACCCCGTGTTTTATGCACTTAAACAAGTTGAAAAAACATCTTTTATAAATAAATTTTGTTAGAATTTGCTAAACTACTGAAATAAAAGGTCAGAGATCCCCTGAAAGGATATAGAGGCTGTCATGAACAATAACAGAAAGACGCTGTTACTCACGCTCGGTGCGACATTCGTTATCATGGCGATGCTCGTTGCCTATACGACGAGTCTGATGTACAGGTCTTCGGATTCATATATACACGAACTTGGTGACGATAAGGCTTCTGCTATAACCGCCGATCTTGAGAACTACCTGGAGACAGCCAGATCTGTTCTCTGGGTTGCCGCCGATACCGTTGACCACATGGTCGCGAACGGAGCCACCAATGAAGAGATCGTCGAGTACATCACGAGAGAGTCGGCCAATACGGCTTCACAGTTCGATGAGAGCTACACCGGAATATACGGCGTAATAAACGGTCAGTATGTCGACGGTGTCGGCTGGACTCCACCGGACGACTACGATCCGACCGCAAGAGACTGGTACCTTGACACCGTTGCGGCAGGCGGTCAGCCTCTCGTTGTATCTCCTTATGTCGATGCCCAGACAGGCAACGTCATCGTCTCTGTATGTAAAGCCCTGACGAACAAATACGATGTATTGGGCCTGGACCTTACGCTCACCAGCGTTCAGGAAACTGTTGAGGAGATCAATATCAACGGCAGCGGCTATGGCTTCATTCTGAACTACGACGGGACCGTGGTCGCACATCACGACAGCGGCGAAAAGGGAAAGAACTACAGCGAAGATCCCGATAAAGCTGAACTTTTCAACAAGATAATCAGCGTGGACAAGGGTAATTTCGACATGGTCATAGACGGCAGGAACTGCTCCGTATTTGTCGATGACGTTCTCGACCAGTGGCATCTTGTCATTATCGTCGAGAACAGCGTACTCCTGAAGGATACGATCAACGTACTGATCGTAAGCATTCTTGTCGGACTGCTCGTCTTCGGATTGATATCCACGTTCTATATCCTCGGCTACAGGCATGAGCGCAAGGTCAACAAGAGCATGGAGGAGATGAAGGCAAACGAGCAGAAGCGTGAATATGAAGCAAAGATCCTCATGCTCGAGAAGTCGGCCGCAGACAGCGCCAACAAGGCCAAGAGCAACTTCCTCGCCGACATGTCCCACGAGATCAGAACGCCGATCAATGCCGTTCTCGGAATGAACGAGATGATCTTAAGAGAGTCAAAGGACGAGCAGATACTCGAGTATTCCGCCAACATCAAGAGCGCCGGCAACACGCTTCTTTCGATAATCAACAACATCCTCGATTTCTCGAAGATCGAAGACGGCAAGATGTCCCTGGTACCCGTTGAATTCGATACAGCCGAGCTCATCAACAGCCTCATCAATTCGATAAGCGAACGCGCCCGCACAAAAGGGCTCGAATTCAATGTCGACATCGATGAGTCGGTCCCTTCCAAACTCTACGGAGATGATGTCAGGATAAGTCAGGTAATAATGAACCTTCTGACGAACGCGGTAAAATACACCGAGAACGGAAGCGTCACATTACGCGTTAAGAATAAGGGTATCGATGACGGCAGCGTCACGCTCCGTTTCGACGTTATCGATACCGGCATCGGCATCAAGGACGAGGATCTCGAGAAGCTCTTCATGTCTTTCGAGAGGCTCGAGGAAAAGCGCAACCGTCACATCGAAGGAACGGGCCTTGGCATCTCCATCGTAAACAAGCTCCTCACCATGATGAACAGCAAACTCGAGGTGGACAGCAAATATGCGATCGGTTCCACTTTCGGATTTGACCTTAAGCTCCGCGTAGTGGATGCAGAACCCGTAGGCGCATTTGACGAGAAGAACAGGAACAGCCGAATCGAACCTGATTACGTCGTTCATCTTAATGCTCCTGACGCAAAAGTCCTCGTAACAGACGATAACGGCATGAACCTGAAGGTCGCCGTAAACTTCCTGAAGATATTCGGCATCACTCCCGTTACATGCGGTTCGGGAGCTGAAACGATCGAACTGGCAAAGAAAGAAAGATTCGACATCATTTTCTTAGACCACATGATGCCTCAGATGGACGGCTTCGAGACACTCAAGGTCCTCAAAGACGAAGATCTGCTCCAGGGCGCGGTAGTAATCGCGCTTACCGCCAACGCGGTCGTCGGTGCGGAAGAACAGTATCTCAAGGCAGGCTTTGACGGTTATCTATCCAAACCGATAATGCTCGCCGATCTTGAAAAGATCTTAAGAAACAATCTTCCCGCAAATGTGATCAACGGTGCTGTCAGCAACACTCCCGAAGAGTCCAGTGAGTCCTCTTCTCCCCTCTCAGCCGATAAGGCACGCGCCCTCGGACTCAACGTTGACGCTGCTCTCGTATATGCTTGCGGCGAAGAGGATTTCTATCTTGAACTCCTGACGGATTACGCGAATGCCGCATACGGAAAGTGCAGCGAGCTTACTTCCTATCTTGATAACAATGACATGAAGAACTACAGCATCCTCGTTCACTCGTTAAAGAGTTCTTCGAGGACCGTCGGCGCCGATGAGATATCCGACCGCGCGAAAGCACTTGAAGACGCCTCCAAGAATGAAGATGCTGATTACGTAAAAGAACATCACGGTTCTTTCGTAAAGGATCTTAAGGAGCTGGCTGCCAGGATACTCGGCTGATCAAGGAGCCTCAGATATTATTCTGAACGGGCATCGTCTTCTGCTTTTGAAGTCTCACGGCCTTAACGATGAAAGTGATCATGGTAACCATGAAGAACGCAAAGAACACCACCATGATCGGCGATACCACGATGCTTATTACATAGGTCAGCACATTAACGTTCGAAGCCAGCATACGGGGATTGAGGAACCTCTCGACTCCTGCGAGATAAAAGATTATCTCGAACAAAAAAGACACACCATATACGACAAAAGGCGCGATTGCGGCTTTCGGTCTGCCGGCATTTTTCTTATTCGCTACCGTCAGGATTGTGACAACCATGGTAATGATCCCTACAAGAACACACAGATACATATAGTAAGGAATGACGGTCCCGCGTGCGAACGGAGTCGTAATCAGGAAACGGTAGGTGTTGCTCCCTCTGAAGAATCTCGCGGTACCGCGGATGATATCGTTCTGAAACACCGTCATTATGGTGATGATAAGCGCGGAAACACCGAGTGTTATCCCCATTCCTATGACCATCTTCTTATGTAACCTGTCCATTGCTGAACCTCCCTGCAATATCCATAGAATTAAGTCAGTCCTTAAATATCCATTTCAGGATAATGAGCACCAGTGAATTCTTCTGAGTTCTTCCTTTATCCCCGTCAGGATCGGCCGTGGTCATGCAGGAGAACTTGTCATTTTTCTGCATGTCGAACCCGTTCCTGTAATCGATATATTCACCGACATCAGGAGCGCGGTCTATCGTAACAGATTCACTTGTGGATCGGTCTTTGAACTTGCGTTTCAGGAACGGGACAATTACCGACAGACCCGTTAACATCGTCATAAACCAGAGCACAAGAAATGTCGAAACACATATCGAAAAGATCCTGCCGCCGTCATATCCGTAATCATCAAAACGGGTCCACAGCCCAAACAGCGGGGGCAAACTCAATACGGCACCCATAGCGGCCGTAACGGCGAGATATTTCGCGCCCCATCTTAAGACCTCATTTGAGGCATGCTGACGGACAAGTGAACTGGCCACAGGCAGATTGCCCGAAGCTTCTCCGGTCTGTCCGTTGACGGCGATGCTGTAGTTAATACCCTGATGCTTAATGTTCAGGAACCAGACAGGCATCAGTGCATAGAGCTGGCTGAAGTTCTCGGCAAAAGAACCCGTGGCGCCCACACTTACACTCGTATATTCGCCAGTGGTGAAATGCTTGACTATACCTGCTGCGTATGAATCTATCCTGATCTTGATTATGTCGAGCATGTCGATCGCGGATTTGTCGTAACGCTGGGCGTAGAACCCCGGAAGATACATATCGTTATAATACTTGAGATCCTTGTAATCAAAAGGTTCTATCGCTTCCATGAGAGTGTTCGGGATCTTCTGGCATCCGTCAAACGGGACCATCTTCACGTGGAACTTGATATCCCTGTCGATAAAGAAGTTTGCGACAGTCGTACCATCTTCTATCTTGCCCGAGCCGCCGACCACGGCATGGCAGTCGGCATCAATGAGCCAGAATGGAACATAATATCCCGTGATCTTCGTCAGCGTCGCATCGGACATGAATTCCTTCGGAACACCGTGCTGCTGCTTTGCCCATGCGCGGAAATTCGCAATGGCCTCTTCCTTGCTGACCTTGAAAGGGATTATCAGGTCAGGTCTGAAACTCTTTGAAAGACGTTTTTTGATCAGCGTCGGAGAACCGCAGAACGCGCAAAACGTAGCCGCGGTATTGTAATCGGTAACGACAGCGGCACCGCAGGAATCACAGATGAATTCCTGCTTGTTTTCTTCCTCATCTCCGGCATCTTCGGTATCGCGGTTCTCAAACCTACCAGAAGACTTAAGGCTCTCAGGCTCGTATATCCCGCCGCACGATCCGCAGACGAGTTTTCCTATCTTCTCGTTAAAGAAGATGTTCGCCGCGCAGTTCGGACACTTCACCGAATCCGTCGCAAAAAATCTGTCGAATTCATCCTGTGAGTCGTTAAACATTTCCAGCCTCATTCGTATTTTTCTTTATTGTACCGATTTTTTACGAAACGGCAAAAGCACGGAATCATCTTATCTCAATAAGAGAAGGGCCGCCCGTATGAGCAACCCTTTCTCTGATGCAGATGATCCTTGAAGGCCGTTGTTCTTCTTCAGAGTCCGTCCTCCGCGATCTTTTTTTCCATTGATTATTACTTGATGCCTTCCCTCCAAGTTGCAGGTTTGAATTCTCCCAAGAGCGGAAGGAGACGCTTATCGACATCGATCTTGAATACTGCGTTGAAGTTGTTGGTAGCGATCATCTGACCTGCAAAGCCGACTATTACAACGAGTTCCTGATCGTTGAAGAACTTTCTCAGTCTGTCGAAAAGTTCATCAGACACTGCCGTGGGATTCTTTACATACTGTTCTGCAAGTTCTGCAAGAACTGTCTCCTTCTCGTCGTATACGAGATTTGCGGGATCCAGGCCAAGGCCCTTTACGTCGCTGATAAAAAAGAGCGAGCAGAGCTGGCATGAATTTGTAGTAGATATCTTGTGTGCATAAAGGATTGCATCCTTCTCTCCGATGACTTCTACAAGACGGTTCCATGATGTATACCATGCCATGTACGCGTCGTATGTAGCTGCGTCATTCAGAAGTCCCTTCTTCATGTTTGTTACCGCATTGCGTCCTGCGAGTTCGTCATAGCGCTCCTTCTCAGCACCTGTTGCTTCGTTCTGTTCGACCAATTTGATCCTTGCCATTTTCGTAATCTCCTTTGCGATTTATTTCTCGGTATTTTTATTTGCTTAAAGCGCGAGCTTTAAGATCTCAATGAATTTCTCCGCGTCCAGCGGGACATAGTGTCCTACCGTTCCGCCTGCCGTTGCGCGCTTTGCCATAACTTCGAAGTCTTTATCAGTAATTCCCAGTTCGGACAGATGAGTCTTAAGTCCGAGTTTCTTAAAAAACTTCTCAAGTTCTTCCGATAACAGGAGCGCGCGTTCCCTTTCTGAATAGTCGTACGGATCTTTGCCGTACACTCTGCTTGCGAGAAGTGCCGGTCTCCACGGTTTCACATCAGCAATGTATTTTGTCCATGCCGTGAAGACTATTGCCATTCCTTCTCCGTGTGTGATGTTGTATTGTGCCGAAAGCTCATGTTCGATACGGTGCGATCCCCAGTCCGCGATCCTTCCTGCATCGAGGAAATTGTTGTGTGAAACTGATGCGAGCCACTGTATCTCTGCCCTGGCGTTGATGTCGTACGGGTCTTCTATCAGTCTGTCGGCATTTACGAGCAGAGCTCTTACCGCGCCTTCGATGAGATAGTCTGTCGTGTCGGAATTTTTCGCGTCTGAGAAATATCTTTCGAGAAGATGAGATAGGACATCCGCTATTCCGACAAAGGTCTGGTAAGAAGGAAGGTTTACCGTATACTTCGGGTTCATGATGGCAAACTTCGGGATGATGCGGTCATCCTCAAATCCTTTCTTCCATTCGCCGTATGAGAGGATGGCGCAGTTGGACGTCTCGGAACCGCTCGATGCCGTTGTCGAGATCACTCCGATGTTAAGGACTTGTTCGGGAGTAACACCCTTATCGAAGAAATCCCAGACATCGCCATCGTACGGTATACCGAGAGCTATCGCCTTGGCGGTGTCGATGGAGCTTCCCCCGCCGACTGCCAGAACGAAATCAACTTTGTCTTCCTTGCCCTTTTTGACAAGCTTCCTCACGAGTTCGATCGAAGGATTCGGTACCACTTCCCCGCTCTCGGAGAACCTGATGCCAAGCTCTTCAACAGCTTCAGTGATTACATCGTAGATACCTAATGTCTTTATGAAGTCTCCGCTGTATACCAACAGGAGTGATGTGACTTTATGCTGCGATAAAAGAGACTTCAGTTTCTTTTCGCTGTCCTCGCCGAAAACTATCTTCGCGGGGTTGTAGTACTCAAATCCGATCATGTTGTTTTCTCCTGTTTATCCGATCAACCGAAGAGCGGTACGACTGCTCCGTCGTATGTATCCTTGATGTACTGTGCGACCTCAGGTCCCTGAAGCACCTCAACGAGTGTCTTGATGGCCGGATCGTCAGCCTTGTCAGCTGATGTTGCGATGATGTTTCCGTATGTCTGCGCAGCAAGTCCGTCGTTAGCTTCCACTGCGAGAGCCTGGCTTACATGGAGTCCTCCCTCGATCGCATAGTTGCCGTTGATGACTGCGACGTCTACGTCAGGAAGTGCTGCCACGAGCTGCTCGGGTGCAAGTTCCTTGAACTGTATATTAAGAGGATTCTCTACGATATCTTCAACCGTCGCATTGATGCCTGCATCGTCCTTGAGCTTGATGATGCCTTCCTGTGCGAGAAGGAGAAGTGCTCTTGCTTCATTTGTTACGTTGTTGGGTACCGCAATGACTGCGCCTTCAGGAAGTGCCTTAAGATCGTTTACCCTTCCTGCATATACACCGAACGGTTCATAATGTACTGCGCCTACTGAAACCAGGTCGGAACCGTTCTCGAGGTTGAACTGGTCAAGATAAGGAACATGCTGGAAATAGTTTGCATCAAGCGAGCCCTCGATAACGCCTGTGTTGGGTGTAACCGCATCCTCAAGTCTTACGATCTCGATCGTGATTCCTTTCTCTGCAAGGATCGGCTTTGCGACTTCCAGGATCTCTGCGTGAGGTGTGATGTTTGCTCCTACCTTGAGCACCGTGTTTGCTTTCTGTTCTTCAGTCTGTACCTCAGGCTGTTCTTCGCTTGCGCCTGTCTGTACATCGGCCTTGGTGGGCTCAGCCTTTGCGCAAGCTGCGAATGAGCCCGTTATGGTAAGTAAAAGTCCTGCGGCAATTGCCTTCTTAAATATGTTGTTCATTGTTGTAATCTCCTTTAGTTATGTTTTTGTTTTAGATAAGCTTTTCGCTTTAAGAATGATTTTTGTTCAGGCATAAAAAATGCCCGGAAAGTTTATTTAACTCCCGGGCGCATGGCATATGTTCAAATGCATATTACTGCTTTAACATCGATCGTTCTCAAGGCGTGAGGAATGTCTTCTTCCGCCCTGGGCCATATTGCGCACCCGGGAGCAAAGCATTCGACAACACATCATCATGGTAGCTGCTGTATTAACTTTTCTGTACATTTCTCACTCCTCCTTTCGTTGTGATGGCGATACTTTACTACTACTTACCTACCGTGTCAATAGGTTTATTGAAAATTTTTCCGGATAGTTTTCGGCACCGGAAAGATTACAGATGATATCTGCTAATTACATCACATATTCTGATATCAGCTGAAGACTGAACATCATAAACTATAGGTAACAGGCGAGCCTTGGATCGTATATATCTATGGAGGCAACGGACAGTTCATCGAACTGTTCTACGGTGCAACAAACGAGATACCTTATAGTGACGACAACATAGGTTTCTTCCACATCTGTATTGCAGTCGACGATATCAATGAGATATGGAAAAAGATTGTTAAAACAGGCGCTCCGCAGGACGATGCACCCAAGCAGGGCGCGGATCACAACTGGCAGTGCTGGACGCACGATCCTGACGGCAACAAGATCGAGCTGAGGCAGCCCTGTTGCTTTAACTGATTCACGTAATTTGAAAAATTATCTGTTGTCAACTTTCTCGGGATACATATCGTGATGGAAAAGTCTGTCTTCGGCAACGCTCTCCCATTTGGTTCCCGGCTTGCCGTAATTGCAGTAAGGATCTATGGAGATGCCGCCGCGCGGTGTGAACTTGCCCCAGACTTCGATATACTTGGGATCCATGAGTTTTATCAGATCCTTCATGATTATGTTTACGCAGTCCTCATGGAAATCACCGTGGTTGCGGAATGAGAACAGGTAGAGCTTTAAAGATTTGCTCTCGACCATCTTCTCCGACGGAACATAAGATATCGTTATGGTCGCAAAGTCGGGCTGACCGGTTATCGGGCAGAGGCTCGTGAATTCGGGACAGTTGAATTTTACGAAATAATCATTGTCGGGATGCTTGTTGACGAATGTCTCGAGAACGCCGGGATCGTAATCCTGACTGTAAGTTGTACCGTTGCTTCCGAGTTTTGTAAGTCCTTCTTTTTCGCGCATGATATCACCCCTTGATGAGACTGTACTTGATGCCTTCGTCGTATGTATCGATGCCTTCAGCCTTCTTGACTAGCTTTACGACAAGATATGTAACCGGTGTAAAGATAACCTCATATGAGACCTTGAACAGATACTGGAAAAGGATCATCTGAAGTACAACGGAATTATCCATCGTGCCCCAGAATGCGATCGTGATGAAGATAACCGAGTCAAGGCCCTCACCTATAACGGTAGAAAGAATGGTACGGATCCAGAGATTCTTTCCCTTTGTTGCAACCTTGAGCTTGGAGAGTACGATGGAGTTGGAAAACTCACCGAAAAGATAACCCGCAAATGAAGCAGCCGCGACCCTCGGAGTCGTACCCAACACGGTTGCGAACGCTTCCTGGTTTTCCCAGTATCCGGGATGAGGAAGAGCTATAGTGATCAGATAGATCATTACAGCAAAGAAGCTGCATCCGAAGCCGAGCCAGATGATGGTCCTCGCATTCCTGAATCCGTAGACCTCGGTAAACACATCTCCGATAATATATGTCAGGGGGAACAGGATCACTGCAGCGGGCAGTGTAATGTTTTCGGTTACGGCCCACATCTTGCCGGCGACAAGATTGGACAGCAAAAGGCATGTTACAAAGATGATGCCTATGCACATAAACAGTCTCGATACTTTCTTATCTTCGTTCATAAACTTCAACTCCAAAATAAAAAAATGGCTCCCAAAAACAGGAGCCACATTTAATCAAGTCAGCTTTAACGCAAATGATATAAATGATTGTCCTGGTTTTGTTTTACGACAGGATGGCACAAACGAACTGTCGGCGCTTTGTTCTCGCGCGAGAGATAATATCATCTCACAGCCTTGCGGTCAAGGACCAATCTCTTCTGTTCAGTCTGATACTTGTTAAAGAGCTTCACGTACATGAGCGGTATTGCGCCAACTATCGCAGCGCTCGCCTGGATGCCGTTCGGGATCACTGAACCCAGTGCCGCTTCAACACCGTACATGAAAGGCAGCGATTCGAATGCAAAGTAACCGGCGAGCATTATGACCTCTGCAATAAATGAAGCCGAGAGTTTTCTTGCAAGTGAAACTTTTCCTTCGCTGTTTCTTTTGAGAAGCAATCCGGCAACAAAACCCATGACGCCCTTTATCAAAAATGTTGCTACGGCATACTGCGGATAACCTGCCATAAGGTCAGCCAGAGTCGAGCCTATCGCGGCAGGGACAAAGGCAAAAGGTCCCAGGATATATGAGCTTACGAGTATCACAAGGTCACCGAGGTTAATGTGTCCTATCGCTGTCGGGATGTGAAGTTCCGTTCCGATAAACACAAGTGCCGCAAGCACACCAGCGTATGCGATCTTTTTTAAATTATTTCTGTTCTTTTCTTTACTGTTCATTTTCTTTCATCCTCCCGAAAGATCACTTATGTTTTCCTGTGTTTTTTAGACATCCAAATGCCGAGTTCCTGGATAAGCATTACCATGATTATCAACAGTGTTACCGTAGTCCAGAGCACATCCTTCTGATAACGGTAGTAACCGTACTGAAGGGCGATCGCTCCAAGTCCGCCTCCTCCGATGACTCCCGCCATCGCCGAATATCCCAAAACCGTTGCAACGTTGATGGCACCGCCCTGAAGGAGCGAAGGCGTCGCTTCCGGGATAACGAAATGAAGTATCGTATAAAGAGGCGATGCTCCCATCGATGTTGCTGCCTCGATAATGCCCGGCTGCACTTCGTTGAGCGACGATTCGACCATCCTCGCGACTATCGGGATCGCGCCTATCGTGAGCGGAACTATGGCAGCTGTCGTACCGATCGATTGTCCGACCACAAAACGCGTGAAAGGTATCAGCAATACCAGCAGAATTAAGAACGGGAGCGAGCGCGTAATATTCACTATCGTTCCGATCACCATATTTACCGCACGGTTCTCGAGCAGGCGCCCTTTTGAGGTCGAATACAGGATCACTCCCAGAGGCATTCCGATGAGATATGAGAACAGTGATGCGAAGAACGTCATGTAGAACGTCTCCCATACACCCGTTATTATCGCTTCCCTGATGTAATCACTCATTTCTGCTCACCTCCGATACCGCCAGTCCCCCGGCCTTGAAAAAGTCGATGACCGTCTGTCTGTCCTTTGCAAGAACAGGAGGCTCTATAATCATCTGACCGTAACCTATGCCTCCGACGCTCCTTGTATTCGCGCTGAGGATATTCACTTTAAGCCCTGTTTTTTCGACCAGGTTAGCTATGAACGGCACGTTCGACTGGGTTCCGTCAAAGACTATCCTTATGAGCTGTCCGTTCTCATCCGAAGGATCGAAAGGATTGCTCGGGAATACAAGTTTTTTCGCCGCATTTGACTGAGGATTTGAGAACACTTCCTTCACATCACCGATCTCGGCAAGATTACCGTCGTCGATTATTGCTACTCTGTCGCATATCTTCTCGACGACGCTCATCTCGTGAGTGATGATTATTATCGTCAGTTTTCTCTCTTCATTTATCTTCTTCAACAGATCCAGGATCTCACCCGTGATCTTCGGATCCAGCGCGCTCGTCGCCTCATCGCACAAAAGCACCTTCGGATCTGCAGCCAGTGCCCTTGCTATTGCGACTCTCTGCTTCTGACCGCCAGAAAGACGCGCAGGATACTCATTTGCCTTATCCTGAAGACCTACGATCTCCAGCATCTGTTCCGCTTTCTTTTTTCTTTCGGCGCGCGGGACGCCGATTATCCTCATCGACTGCTCGACATTTTTAATGACCGTCCTCTGGTTCACGAGATTGAATCCCTGGAAGATCATGGAGATCGAATGACGCACTTCACGGAGTTCTTTCGCTTTGAGCTGCGAGAGATCCTTTCCGTAGAAATCCACCGTACCGGATGACACTTCCTCAAGCCTGTTCAAGGTCCTTACCAGAGTCGATTTTCCCGCGCCGCTCATTCCGATTATCCCGAATATCTCGCCTTCTCTTACCGTAAGGCTGATATCCTTGAGTGCCGTGAATTCCTTCCCGTCGTTCTTATAAGTCTTGTATACGTTTTTTAATTCATATACGTTTTCCATCAGTCGAATAATCCTTTACTCAAGTATCTGTCTCCCCTGTCGGGAAATACCGTGACGATGTTGCCTTCATCTATCTCTTCCGCGAGCCTTAAGGCTGCCGCGAGTGCCGCACCTGATGATGAACCTGCAAGTATGCCTTCATATCTTGCGAGATCCCTTGAAGCGCCGAATGCCTCATCGTCCGTAACCTTTATGACCTTATCCACCAGCGTGATGTCCATAGTGTCGGCGATAAAGTCGTTGCCTATTCCTTCTATGTTGTAATCGAAATGCTCACCGCCGCCGATCGTAGAACCATAAGGGTCTGCAAGCACGCCTTTTATTCCGGGATTCTGTTCTTTCAGGTATTTAACGACTCCTGAGAACGTTCCGCCGCTTCCTGCGCCTGCAACGAAATAATCGATCTGTCCGTCCAGCTGGCTGTAGATCTCAGGTCCCGTCGTCTCATAGTGAGCCAGAGGATTTGCGGGGTTTCTGAACTGTCTTAACGAGATCGAACCCGGAATGGTCTTAAGTATCTCTTCCGCCTTTTCCTCGGCTCCGAGCATTCCGTCTTCTCTTGATGTGTGAACGATCTCGGCTCCAAGTGCCTTCATGACCTTCTGCTTTTCGAGAGAGAACTTCTCGGGTACGGTAAAGATAACCCTGTATCCCTGGTTGAGCGCTGCGACGGCTATTCCTATTCCGGTGTTGCCTGCGGTCGCATCAACGATCGTTCCGCCTTCTTTAAGCAGACCCCTGCGGCGCGCGTCATCGATCATGTAAACGCCTACACGGTCTTTAACGCTTCCTGCGGGATTCATAAGTTCAAGTTTTGCATAAATATTTACTCCGGGCTTGACGCCCATATGATCTATCTTCAGGATCGGAGTGTTACCGATCATTTCTCTTATGCTGCCGTATACGTTATTCATCTTATCCACCTCATGCCTTAACGGAATTTTCGATCGCCTGCTTCAGATCATCTATAAGATCATCTGCATCCTCTATGCCTACCGAGAGTCTGATGAGCTCATCGACGATGCCGACTTCTTTTCTGATGTCTGCAGGGATCGCCGCGTGAGTCATCGTTGCGGGATGGCATACGAGCGACTCAACACCGCCCAGGCTCTCTGCAAGAGTTATGAGCTGAAGCTTCTCGAAGAACACTTTGTAGTCGTACTTTTCGTCAAGTACGAACGAGATCATTGCGCCTGCTCCGTCAGCCTGTTTCTTCTGGATCTCATAGCCGGGATCTGTCTCCAGTCCCGGATAGTAGACCTTGCTCACATAGCCGCTCTGAACGAGCCACTCTGCCACTTTTTGCGCATTTTCGACATGTCTGTCCATACGGACTCCGAGTGTCTTTATTCCCCTGATTATCAGGAAACTGTCCCAGGGTGCGAGCACGCCGCCGATCGCGTTCTGCAGATAGTAGAGTCTGTCTGCCAAAGCCTTGTCGTTTACGACTACGAAGCCTGAGATCGTATCAGAATGTCCGCCGAGATATTTAGTGCCGCTGTGAATAACGATATCGGCTCCTAGCGTCAGTGGACGCTGGAGATAAGGAGTCAGGAATGTGTTGTCTACGATAACGAGTTTGCCGTGCTTTTTTCCGATCTTGGATACCGCTTCGATGTCGGTGACAGTGAGCAGCGGATTTGCGGGTGTCTCGATATAGATCGCTTTCACGTCGTCATCGATCGCATTTTCGACTGCTTCAAGATCTGACGTGTCAACGATCTTATATGTGATATTGAAGTTCTTGAAAACGTTATCGAGGATGCGAAAAGTACCGCCGTAGATATTGTCGGATACGATAAGCTTGTCGCCCGACTTGAAGAGCGAGAGCACAGTGTTGATCGCCGCAAGTCCTGATGCGAATGCGAGTCCGAACTGTCCCTCCTCCAGGTCTGCGATAAGCTTTTCGAGCGCTGCTCTGGTAGGGTTTCCCGTTCTTGAATATTCCCAGCCCCTGTTCTTACCCAGGCCGTCCTGCTTATATGTTGAAGTCTGATATACAGGTACGTTTACCGCACCCGTTGTCTCATCGCCGTCTATTCCGCCGTGTATAAGTAAAGAATTTCTTTTGTAGCTCATTTTATTTTCCTTCTTTCGTATTTGCAAAATTAAAGCCCGGGATGCATCTGCTATATCCCGGGCTGTGATAATTGACATAAGTTTTATTCAGGTCAACATCGAAGATCGTCTAGGCGCATTTCCGTGCAGTCAAACGCCGAGGCCGATACAGCCCGCATTACTTGCATTCGACAACACATCTTTCCAAACATCTTCTTTGTCTCCTTCAATTTTATGGACACATTATGCCGCATTAACCTACTATGTCAATAGGTTTAATTCGATTTTTTTAAATTGTCTTCAAAAAAGTTAAGCTTGCTGCTTTGATTCGTAATCCTTAAGCGCAGACTCTATAGCTTCCTGAGCGAGGACCGAGCAGTGCATCTTATAGTCCGGCAGTCCGTCAAGAGCTTCAGCAACAGCTTTATTTGTAAGCTGTCTGGCTTCCTCTACAGGCTTGCCCTTGATGAGTTCCGTCGCCATCGAACTTGACGCGATCGCGCTTCCGCAGCCGAAGGTCTCGAACTTAACATCTGTGATGATGCCGTCATCGATCTTCAGATACATCTTCATGATGTCACCGCATTTTGCGTTGCCGACTTCGCCGACACCGTCAGCGTCTTCGATAACTCCGACGTTCCTCGGATTTCTGAAATGATCCATTACTTTTTCACTGTACAATGCCATATGTCTTCTCCCTTATAAAATGAATTTCGATTTTCCTGCAACGAGATCTCTCCAAACAGGTGAGAAACCTCTTAAGTATTCAACTACTTCCTTGACTGCGTTTATGATGTAATCCGCATCCTCATCCGTGATGTCCTCACCCAGGCTCAGACGCAGTGAACCGTGTGCCACGTCATGTACTCTGCCGATCGCGAGAAGAACGTGGCTCGGATCAAGTGAACCGGAAGTGCATGCGCTTCCCGATGAAGCAGCAATGCCCTTGTCATCAAGGAGCAACAGGAGCGATTCTCCCTCGATACCTTCAAAGCAGAAATTGATGTTGCTTGGCAGGCGGCTCTCTTCATCTCCGTTCAATGCCGAATGAGGAATCTCCCTAAGACCTGCGATCACTTTGTTCCTGATGGGGATCAGGTGCTCCGCGTTCTTATCGATCGATCCGACAGCCTCCTTAAGCGCTGTAGCCATCGCGGCTATACCCGGAACATTCTCGGTACCTGCGCGTCTGCCCTTTTCCTGGGCACCGCCTTCGATGAGATTAGTCAGCCTTATGCCTTTCTTCGCATAGAGGAAGCCTACACCCTTGGGGCCATGGAACTTATGTGCTGACGCGGAGAGCATGTCGATATTCTGCTCATTTACATCGATGTGCAGATGTCCTATCGCCTGCACCGCATCCGTATGGAACAAAACACCCTTTTCCCTGCAGACCGCACCGATGGCCTTTATGTCCTGAATGGTTCCGATCTCATTGTTTGCATACATGACGGTTACAAGAGCCGTATCTTCCCTGATCGCCGCAGCGACTTCTTCAGGCTTTATTATGCCGTTCTCGTGAACGTCAAGAAGCGTTATCTCGAAGCCTTCCTTTGCGAGCTTATTCAATGTGTGAAGTACCGCATGATGTTCAAAAGCAGTGGAAACGATGTGCTTTTTTCCTTTCAGCGCTCCGAGCTTTGCAGCTGAGATTATCGCCTGGTTATCGGCCTCGCTTCCGCCTGAAGTAAAGATTATCTCCTTGGGGTCGGCACCGATGAGTCCTGCTATGTCTTCTCTCGCCTGCTCTAAGACTTCCTTTGCTTTCTGCCCGAATGCATAAAGGCTCGACGGGTTTCCGTAAGTCTCCTTTATCAGGGTCGTCATTGTGTTTATCGCCGCTTCGCTCATTGCAGTTGTTGCGGCATTATCGGCATAGATCACTTGCGTTTGTTCCTTTCGGGTTATTTGTTTACGTATCATATTCTTATAAACCCACCATGTCAATAGGTTTATGAGATATGAATTTTTATTCATTTATAGGAATCCTGCATGACGATTAGGTCGATCCAAGAATGATTGCTCTTTTTCAACCCTTTTCGGTCTCAAAAAGGGTTGGAATCAGGCGATCTGTGAAGATTTGCATTTTTTCAACCCCTTATGTCCTCTCAGAGGGTCAGAAAAAATCAATCTGTCTGCACTCGATCCTCAGTAGATCTCTTTCCTTATCTTTCTCATGAGTGACCAGACATTATCGGAATAATTGCTGAGCAGGACAGTTATTAAGCCGTTGTTGGGATTATATTCTGAAAGCGCGCTGACGCCGGGATCTGACCCTTGCATATATACTATATCCTTCCCGTCGGGAACATCGATGATCCAGACGCCGTAACCGTAATATCCCTCTTCGGGGTCTGCGCCGTCGCCACTCTGTTTCGAGAACATCTTAGAGACCATATCCTCAGGCAGCAGTTTGTATTCCAACAACCCGTTCCAAAACTTGATGATATCTCCCGCCGTTACGAAAGCGCCGCCGTCGCCCGTGCCTTTAGCCGCAACGGAATAGATATTGGAACGGTAATCATCGTATGTGGAACCGTAAAGATAACCTGTCGCACAGCCTGAGGGCAGCCTGTCGAATTCAAAGTAACCGGTGCGTTCCATCCCGCACACATCGAAAATGTTTTTCTTGAGATAGACATCGAAATCCATCCCCGTGATCTTCTCGATGATCATTGCCAAAAGAACGAAGCCGGAGTTGTTGTACTGAAACTTTTCCCCCGCAGGATACATCATCGGCTTTTCCCTGAAGATGCGGAAAAGATCCATATTGCTCCTTATCTTGTAGTTGGGGTAATCCGCCCACAGTCCGGAAGCATCATCCTGAGTCTCGTCATCGTAATCGGGAACACCTGATGTATGTGTAAGAAGCTGCCTTACGGTAACCGCGGGATCGATGGTGCCCAGATCAAACTCAAGAATTCTGCCAAGCGCATCATCAAAGCCGAGCTGACCTTTAGAGATCAGCTGAAGTATGCCGACGGCAACAAAAGTCTTGCTCATCGAAGCGCAGGCAAATCTTGTTTCAGAAGTATTCGGAATCTTATTTGCAATGTCCGCAAATCCCGAACTGTATTCGAGCAATACCTCTCCGTTTCTGACTATATATGCGTTACCGCGCAACCCGCTGTCTTTCAAGATCTTATCCATATCATCATCCCTGCGCTGAGAATACTTCTTCAAGATACTCTCTTACTATTCCTGCAGCCTTTTTAAGTCCTTCAGGAATGTCATCACCGTATATATGAGTTGATTATATCAGACTTCAATAACCCTGAGCGCGGGAAGCCCTTCTTCACAAGTTTTTCGGGATGAGGGCGAATGGTAAATTTATTGTTACTTTTTGACATTGGGGGTGGGAGCGGACTTAATCAATAAATATAATTTAGAAGATCACAGATGTTCACCGACGCATAGGACATATCGATAATGGGCAGTGCCGAAGAAAAGAAACATTCAAATAAAATCTATGCAGAGAGATTGGGCAATATGTTCAGTTTTCTCGTGGGAAATGCATACTCCTTTACTGCCGGAGTTATGGGACTTGTTCATTTCGTTCTTCTGATCACATTCTGGCTGTCCGGTGTTATGCCTCTTGTCCAGTTCAATGTCTTAAGCGTTGTCGTCTATATCTTCTGCTTCATCTTATGCCGGACAGGTCACCTCCTGCCCGTTTATGCGAGCATAATCCTGGAAGTTACCGCTTATACGGTTGTATCCTCTTACTATGTAGGTCTCAAATGCGGAACTTACTGCTTTCTCTTTTCGATTATTCCTATTATCATCTACTTCGGAAGCAGCCTTTTCAAAGGACTTCAGAGATGGGGCGTTGTTCTGATGCTGATCCTGAATTTCGTTACATTCACGGTACTATACATCAGTTTCAGCAATGTACCGCCTGTCTATGAAGTACCCGAAGCTACAAGAACGTTCCTGGTCATCTTCTCTGCATTTGCGATGGTATTTGCGACACTGTTCTACAACGCGATGTATATCTATGCGAGTGAGCACGAGGTAACGATCCTTGAACAGAAAAACAAAGAACTCTCTGCCGATGCACAGGAAGACGCGCTCACAAGGCTTCTTAACAGAAGAGGATTCCTGCCGCTCGTCAAGGAACTGATGGGCAATAAACGTTCCAAGCGCTTCTGCATCGCTTTCTGCGATCTGGATGATTTCAAACGCGTAAACGATACCTTCGGTCATGAGGCAGGCGATGAGGTGTTAAAGCATATCACCCGCATAATCACCGACGAAATGCACGGCTGCGACATATGCAGATGGGGCGGCGAGGAGATAGTCATCCTCATGAGGGACTATGACCTTGAGACAGCAAAGTTAAAACTCGAAAACCTGAGAGAGAACATTGCTTCAAGTCCGACAGTTTTCTTCAAGAAGGAAATATCCGTAACGATCACGCTCGGTGTTGCAGAGAACAACAGCTCATACAAAAAGCCCGAAGAGATAATCAAAGCTGCCGATGAGCGCATGTACTACGGCAAGCAGCACGGCAAGAATATCCTTATCTATGAGGACATGCAGCTTGACGAAAAAGAGGAAAGCGAAGACGCCTGATCAGCCTTTAATCCATCGCGCCGCTCGCGCCCAGATGGTATCCGTCTATGGTAGTGTTATATGCCATGATGCCCGATGAATAGAAGTAATACCAGTCACCATCGATATACTTCCATCCGGTCTGCATCTCACCGGATGAAGCCAGGTGATACCATGAACCACCGGATGCGAGCCACCCTGTAACCATGTCGCCGTCAGGTCTGAAGAAGTACCACTTTCCTCCGATCGCTTTCCAGCCGGTGACCATTGCGCCTTCTGAATTGAAGTAATACCATTTGCTGTTGATAAGCTTCCAGCCTGTCACCATGTCGCCGTCAGGATTAAAGTAATACCACTTATTATTTATCTTCTTCCATCCGGTAACGATATAACCGTCGTCATTAAAGTAGTACCATTTCTCACTTATCTTCTTCCAGCATGCCTTGGGATAGGATCCGTCCGGATTACGGTACCACCATCCCTTCGAATCCTTTACCCACCCTGTCTTCTGAGGGATCGGGATATTGGAAGGAGCCTTTCTGTAATTGAATCTGTAAAGTTCATTTATGGCATTTTTGAAATCATTCCTGGTAACTCTTCCGTGCGGATACAGATAGTCCCCCTTAGGCGTAAGGAACTCCCACTGGATCGACCAGGTGAAAGCACCCCAGCAATAGTAATCGATATCGTAATAGTCCTTGAACCAGTCTGTCCTGCCGTAATCGAAACCGGTCTTGAATCCCATTACAGCGGAAAACTTGTGCATCATGAGCGCAAGGTCTTCTCTCGTAACAGGCTGGCCGACGCCGAAAGTATCGGAGCAGATGTTCGGATAGCCGAAGCATACGTTGTTGGCGACACCCCACTTAACCGCATCCTCATAGGAAGCTCCGGAAGGGATATCCTTAAATCCGTGAGAAAGACCATTAACGCTCGGGCTTCCCGCAAGCTTATAGAGAGTCTCTATGGCCATCTCCCTTGTTATAAGGTCTGAAGAAGACGACAGTCCGTCGTTAGTCTTGATATAACTGTCAGGCTTATCCGTACCCTTGCTCTTGGCGCCGGTGACTTTGACAGTGTCGTCAACGCAGAAAAAGTATAAAAGCTCGACGCCGAGTTCGGTCCATCCGCCGTAATTTATGCTCCAGGAATGTCCCTTGCAGACAGCATACTCGGCCTTCTTCACGCCGTCATTATATGTCTTCTGAAGACGGCTGTTATTCGTGATGTCGATCTTGGTGAATGTGTTGGTGAATGCCTGAAGGAAGTAAAGCTGCGGATTGTGTGAGATATCGAGCGAGGAGATCTCATTGCAGGCACAGTCCAGATAAGCCAGCTTGGGATTTTTCGAGATGTCCAGCTTGGTAATATCGTTATAGCTGCAGATGAGCTTCTGCAGCTCCGGATTGTGGGTCACATCGATCTTTGTAACATTGTTATATGCACAGTTATAGTACTGCAGACCCTTGAGACCGCTGACATCAACATCAGACAACTCCCTGTTCTCCCAGATATCGAGACGCCTTAATTCCTTATTGTTATCGAAAGTAAGGGATTTCAGTTTATTCTTCTGAGCATCCAGATGAGCCAGGAGCGGGTTGTTCGACAGATCCAGCGAAGTGAGACCGCATGAGACGCACATCAGGTGTTCCAGTTCGGGATTACCCGACAGATTAAGAGACATCAGATCGGGATTGTTATTGATCTCAAGATACGAGAGATGCTCATTCTTCGTTACATTTATTGACTTGAGCTTGCAGTCGAAGCAGTATACCCAGGCAAGTTCTTTGTTATTTGAAAAATCGAGAGAGGTAATGTCATTTCCCGAACACCAGACGCCTCTTAAGTCTTTGTTCTTGCTGACATCAATGGAGGTCAGATCGTTATCCTTGCACCACAGGCCCTGCAGTGCCGAAAAGTGTTCTATGCCTTTCAGGGACTTTACTCCGCACCCTTCACAGTCGACGTTTATGATCCTGCTGATCTCATAGTCGCTCAGATATCCGTTACCATCACTGTCGTAATCACTTCCCGAGATCACGGCCCTGAAGTTTGCATCAGGGAAATTGTTCTTGTCGATCGCCAAACCGCTCGCAGCCATGACGGGTATGCTTCCCGCACACTGGATCACAACGGCGGACAGGATAACTGCAGCAGGCAGTCTGTAATAACGCTTCATCTTTCCGGCACCATCCATTTCTTTTGTCGAAATCTCTAAGCATTATACAGGGACTGCCCCGCAGTTGAAAGATTCTAATCAGCCTGCCGATATTTTCGAGAAGAGTTCCTCGGTCTCCTGCATCGTATCGCAGCTTATGTAGTAGGTGTCGCCACCCGCTTCAAAGCTTATGTACGAATCCGCATCGACATTCATGAAGACCTTGCATCCGGACTTGCCGTTGACTATAAAAGTTCCGATAAATACGGGATCCATGCCGATGCCGACCTGCCTGCTCATTGAAAAACCCTTCTCAATCGCGCTGTACTCAACTCCTCTGATATCTGACAACGGAACCTTATAGTAATCGAATACCATGTTGCAGATCAGGGTGTCATTTTCGACACTGACCTTCATCTTTGACTTTCCGAGTACACTGACGAAAGCAATGAATACCAGTGATGCCGCGATGAACATGACGACCACTATCGTGATGGCCTTGCCTGCAGGATGACCGAGATTGATCGTACCGCCTATACCCATCCTCTTGGCAACATTAAGCCTCCTGTCATCAGGGTTATAGTAAAAAGAACCGAGGATCCATCTGTCATCGTCATCCACGTCGATGTCGGTCTCTTTTCTGTAGCGTCTGTCGATAGCGAGCGACTTCTTTGCCAGTATGGCGATAGCAGCCATAAGTAGCAGCATGTATACGGTCATCTGGATTATGAGGACCAGATCGCTGTTTATGAAGAACATCATGACCGAATATAAGATAACGACTGCAGCATTTGCCCATGCCATGAAAATGAACATATCGGCAAAGACCTTTTTCTTGGCTCTGTTATAGTTACGGTTTGTATCGCTGTCCGATGATATGACCTCATTGCGGATGCGGTCCATCATGAAGGCTACCGGTATGAGCATAAGACCGACAAAGAGAAACGTTCCCGTCATCGAAGTCATAATAAATGAACCGCCCCTTCCGGAAGCAGGAAGAGAGATCATACCCGTATCGTATAAGAGCGATACCAGAAAGCACAAAGCCGTGATCAGATTCGGGATGATGATGCTGACGGGCTTGAGCGCATGTACGGCTCCGGCACCCTTAAGATCTGTATAGACAGTGCCGGAAGACGACTTGATGCCTATCTCTCTTTTAAGGCTCTTCATCTCGCGGTTAGCTCTCATAAAAGGTATCGAGAGCAGGAACAGATCCGCTATGATGAAAAACACCCATATCGTCATGCTGACTGTCTCATCAGGGATCAGCATTAAAAGTCCCATTATGACGAATGAACATATCATCAGGATGAGCGCCTGCTTTCTCGTTGAAGAAACGATCCTGCCGATCGCGGAAGAAGCCTTCTCCTCCCTGAATTCCTCACGGTTCCTTACGCCGAAAATGAATTTTCTTTCTCCCCATTTCGAGGGGTATTCATAGAAAAACATTATCAGCAATGTCGGTACCATTATTACCAGCAAAACAATATCGAAATAATTATTCATCTTCTTTTCCTCTGTTGATCCGTTTCATTCAATGATCAGGAATTTCCCGAGTAATACTCGTCCACCAGTTTCTGGATATCATTTTTGGGAACTCCCGAGAGCCTCGCCTCAGACACGATCCTTCGAAGCTCATTCTTATTCTCTTCGGAGATGATCCCCGTCTTTTCGATCTGCTGCCTTACCCTGGCGCCGTTCTTGCGGTCGGTCATGATATAGCCTTCGCTCTTCAGCATCTGATAAGTCTTGCTCACTGTCATCGTGTTGATGCCGATCTCAAGCGCAAGCGCCCTGACCGTCGGAAGCTGTTCCCCGGCTTTCAGTTCTCCCGAGGAAATGCCCATCACTATCTGATTTCTTATCTGCATATAGATGGGCACATCCGAGTATTCATCTATCTTTATGATCATTTTTTCCTCTCCTGTCAGGATGCGGCCGGAATTACTGCCGCCTTCTTTTTATCTTCCTTCAGAACGATAACAGCTGTTATCACTGCTATTATGAGTGCAGGGATCATGCTTATAAGTCCGTGAGGTGCAGGTCCGAAGATAATGAGCTTAGCGATTTCATCTTCACGATTGCCGTTCAGGACCAGCTGAAAGAGCGTAGCAGACGCATTGATAGCACCATGCAGGAGCGCCGGGATCCAGATGCACTTTGTCTTATCATAGACTACCTCATGGAACATGCCCCAGATAATGCATGTAAGCGTGAATGCGACCAGTCCCAGAACGGGCGCACCGATGTAGTCCTTTCCGTATTCATAACCCGCAATGAGCATTGCCGGAAAATGGAATGCGGCCCAAACAGCGCCTCCGATAAGCCATGTTACAACCCTGCTGTATTTCTTCCTGAGCTCGGGATAAAGGAAACCTCTCCAGCCGGCCTCTTCGCCTACAGCGAGGAACATGTTGACGAAAGGCGCATATGTAACGCACTGGACCAACGTGATCAGCATAAGCGTCTCCATGGTCAGTCCCTGCTGATTCATAGATTCCATGTATTCGGCAGGATCAATGCCGACCTGTTCAACCGTCTTAAGCATATAAGATCCGTCCATGGAGAACAGATCCGGCCAGATCGCAAAGAAAACTGCAATCCCCAGGAATGTAAACACTACCGGTACCAGTATTGCAAAGAATATCCACTTTACATTTCCCTTGAGCTTAGGCTTCCAGCCGATGCTCTTGACGCCGGCTTTGCTGATGATCGCCGCAATGAGAGGCATAAACATGCAGAGTGCCATTCCTGCCTGGAAAACAAGCGTCGATGCGTATCCTTCAACATTCAATGAGATCAGACATATTATAATCTGCCATACCCACGACATTCCCAAAACCAATGCCGTAAACCTGATTACTTTCTTCTTATCCATAACACCACTCCCTTTCATGGCATCCGCATACAAGCGTTATTCCGCCGTTTGTATGCTTTGTATTAGTTGTTGTAATACAAACTATACAACATTTTCCCGCGGTGTCAAGAGAGGAGCGTTCGGTTTTCGCTTTGTCATTAAAGGACGGCGATACGGCGCTACTATTAAAAATCCATAGAAAAACCTCTGTTTTTTAATATATCCGATGAAAAAATATTAAAAATACCACTGAATGAACGGATTTTTAATAGTGGCGAAAAGATGGTCACCCAAACTAAGAAGGTCTCTAAGGCTCCCCACTTAATCAGAAATCCCGAAAAAGTTCACTTAAGCATTTCGATATTCTTCTTTACCTGCGGAAGTCCCGCAAGCAAACATGCGGCTCCCGCAGCGATAAGCAAAGCCGATACCGCCGAGATGGTTATGACAGAATTTCCCGTCAACTTATAAAGACCGTATGCTATCACGCCTGCCACAAGCGCCGCAGCCATCTCGGCCGCAAGATTGAAGAAGCAGTTCAGATTACCGCGCAAAGCTGACAGTTCATCGGACCAGACGGTATAAGGAGATATGGAATCCATCAGCACGCCGATCATCGTGGCGATGAAGATGCATACAAATGAAACGGCGATATAGAGCGGGATCAAGTAAGGAACGCCCAGACTTACGGACACCAGTATCACGGCAACAGCTTCCGGTATGAACGTAAACAGGATCGCGATCAAGACCTTTGCTCGGATCTGTTTGCCGAGATCTGCTGGAAGATATTTGAGCATGTCGATATGCACTCCCTCACGCGTAAATGAAGTTGAGGCGATCGAATTAAGACCTGACGCGATGAATGCCGCCGCAATGAATACCGCAAACATGAGCACGTGGCTCCATGGATCTCCGGTGCTGAGCATGTATGAAAACTTCAGGAAAAACTCGAACTTCGGAGCTTCAGCAATGAATATGACGGCAGCTACGGGCCAAAGGAGATTTGCATAGACGCAGTTCATCCTGTAGGTCATTGTCCTCATCAGGACTCTCACTTCCTTCATCACGAGAGAACTGAACACACTGCGGCTAACGCACGTTTTACCGGATCTGGCGGAAGACTTCTTATCGCTGATGATAAAAGCGGCAAATAGGCCTTTGCGGTATGTGAGGTGAGCGACAAGCACCGACAATGCATAAAGAGCCGCGATTATTACAACCGACACGATGAGCGGGAATATCCTGTGAGTCCTGATGGCCAATGTGGTCAGGTAGTTTGTCGGGAACATAATGTTGCATATAGACGTGAACGTGTTGTTGCTGACTACCAGTGAATCAAGATAGTTCACCACGCTGACGCTGCCGTAACCCCTGAACGACAAAAGAAACAGCAGCGCAAAGCCGACAAACAGGACGAGCGAAGAATGGTAGTAGATATCAGTCCTGTTAAACCGCCTTAACGCGAGCATCAAAAGCATTCCGATGATCGAACAGTAAATCAGCGGTACAAGGAGAGATCCGAAGAAACCCACAACCGAAGATATCAGCGCGACAGGATGAAGCGCCGATGCCGGGCTGCTGTTCTTTACACACGAAGCAAAATATCCTATATAGATGGCGAAAAGAACATTTGACGTCATTACGTTCTCCGCTTTAAAGGTATGCCAGAATCTCGCTGAATAGAGCGACGCGGATGATACAGGCAGCGCCGTCAGGAACTGGAGGTCCGATGAGAAGAAAAGTACGCTGAACATCAGAGGCAAGCAAAAGATCATGGCAAATGCGGAGATAAGGTCGAGTTCAGACAAAAGCCCGTAGGAATTACCGTCAAAGACATACAGGAGATCTGTAAGGATATATGTGATATATCCGACCGCAACGGAGATCGGAACCATTATCCCGATAAAGGCGATCATGCCGAAACGGTTGTAGATCTTAACCTTCTTCTCGCCGTTCGGCTTGGGCATTTCGAGATTCGAACTGAAAGCTTTATAGAGCGCCCGCGTCTTGTTCATTTCGAATTCTCCGGTCTGCCAGTAAGCTTAACGAAGATCTCTTCCAAAGACATGCCCGGATTGTCGAGCGTAAGGAAATCCAGTGTTCCTTCCTTTATTATCTTTCCGTGATTGATTATCAGTATCCTGTCGCACAGCTGCTCGGCGACCTCAAGCACATGAGTCGAGAAAAGAACTGCATTTCCGGCAGCCGCATGCTCGCGCATCATCTGCTTCAGTTCATAGGCAGCAGAGGGGTCAAGTCCCGTCATCGGCTCATCAAGTATCCAAGCCGGCGGGTTATGTATCAGAGCCGATATTACCATCAGCTTCTGCCTCATTCCGTGCGAATACTCACGCATCTGGGTGTTGAGTGCATCCTTCATCCCGAATCTTTCGGAAAGCGTGTCTATCTTCCCTTTCCTGACTTCACCGGGTATCTCATAGATATCGGCAATGAAGTTCAGGTATTCCAAGCCCGTGAGCTGTATCAGGATGTCCGGATTATCAGCAATATATGCAAATGACTTCTTCGCTTTGAGCGGCTCCTCATTTATGTCGTAGCTGTTTATAACTGCGGTTCCGGATGTCGGCTTCAGTATGCCGGTGAGCATCTTGATAACTGTGGTCTTGCCCGCTCCGTTCGGACCGGCAAACCCGACTATCTCGCCTGCTCTGATATTGAAAGACACGTCATCGGTCGCCTTGTGACCGTTTCCGTAAACCATGGTAAGTGATCTGGCTTCAATCATATAAGGCGCCTCCTGTACAAGAAGAAATCGTGTATGGTTATTTAATTCCGGAAACGGAATCGGCTATGAGTTTTTCTGAATTCTCTGCCGACAGCGGTCGTCCCCAGATAAAGCCCTGGATATAATCACAGCCGATGCTCTTAAGAGTCTCCAGCTGTTCAGGCTGTTCGACACCTTCTGAGATAACATCAAATCCCAGTACATGTCCGATCGAAATGATGGCGGCTACATACTGTCTTGAAGATTCGCTCGTATTCATCTTGTCGATAAAAGACTTATCGATCTTAAGGAGGTTTGCGGGGAATCTGTGCAGATAGCTGAGAGACGAATATCCCGTGCCGAAATCGTCTATGGCGATCTTTATTCCCATCTTCTTAAGCTCGTCTATGCAGCGCAGAGCCTTGTCGACAGAATCGATCATGATGGATTCGGTGATCTCTATTTCGAGCTGCCCGGCGGGTATACCGCTGTCCTTAAGCAGTTCTTTAATCTCATCCAGGAAGTCGCTCTTCATCATGTGACGGACTGAAGCGTTGAGGCTCAGCGTCAGGTCAGCGCCGGTCTTTCTAAGCATCTCACCGAAGAACAGCGAAGCTTTTCTGAATACGGTCCCGTCAACCCTGTCAATAAGTCCGACCTTCTCGGCAACGGGAATAAACTCACCGGGGCTTATAACGTTGCCTTCAACGTCCTTCATGCGGGCCAGTGCCTCAAATCCGCGCAGATTGTGATCCATGTCATACTGAGGCTGCAGATTGAAATATACCGTATCATTCTCCAAAGCTGACCTTATCAGGTTCTCGATCTCGAGCAGGTGCTCCTCCCTGGATATCTCGGGATTGAACCTCAGGATATGCTCGCTGCTGTTGAGTTTCTTGATGACGCTCATAGCCGTGTTCGCATGCGAGATCAGAGTATCCGCAGTGTCAGCGTCAACGGGATATACTGCATAACCGAAACTGGCAGATATATAAAGGTCAAAATCCAGTACAGTCAGGCTGTCGCCCAGAGCATCAATATAACGCTTTATCTCGCTCTTAAGCTCATAATCGGAATTGTAACCGCTTATGACGAGCATGAATTCATCTCCGCCGATGCGCGAGAGATATTTGACCGCGCCTTTGGGATCGTTGTCAGCGATTGCTTTCCAGCGCTCTGAAACTCCTATGAGCACCTGGTTTCCTGCATCAAATCCAAATGTATCGTTGACGCTCTTGAAATTGTTAAGATCTATGGAAACGGCAGCAAATCTTTCCTTCTTCTTTACGAGATTCGCTATGTATTCCGTGCTCGCAAAACTGTTCGGAAGACCTGTAAGCGCATCAGTATAACTCATGTGCTCAAGGCGCTTAAGAACCTTATAGCGCGCGATATGCGACGAAAGGAAGAACGTGGTAAGTTCCAGGGTCTCCTTGATGCGCATCGTATTCTCGGTATCGAAATTAACGGCCCAGATAAAGCCTAACAGCTCGTTACCCTGCCTCAGAGGGAATAAAACGACGCTGGTAACGCCTGCTTCAACGAGAGTCAGATACCAGGGATGGTTGATCTCGCTTATATGCTCCATCTCCTCATCATTTTTGACGATGATGCAGTCGCCTTCTTCACCGAGCATATCCTTCCAGGAATTGGCGATATTGTAATAGCCCTTGAATTCCGTAACGCGCTTGATCTTGCTGTTCGGAATAAAGTTCGAAGCAAGGATCGAGAAGTCCTCCTCATCGTTATTCAAAAGGAGAACCGTACAGCCCTCAGCCTTGCAGATCTGACGTATCTCGTAGATAACGCCTTCCATCGCCTCCTGGAGATTGTTAGCCTTATGGAGCTTGATGCAGGTCTTGAGTACGTCATTGGCGGTCTGCGAAGTATTAAACGTATCAACGAGCGCGTCAGCATTTGTATTAGGGATGGAAGAATATAAACAGTAGAACGTGTTTCCGTCTTCTAATTCAAGGGGCATCGCATAGATGTCAAACCACACATCAACATTATAAACATGTGCGTAGGTGTGAATCTCTTTCTTTTCCACCGCGGAACGGCTGCAGACATCTTCAAAACTCGTATTCTGCGGGAAATAATCCGTGTATAAAGAACCGGGAACAAAAGTGCAGAACTCGCCCGTCGGATTACCTGAAGCATCGTGCTTCGAGCGCATACCTATCATGTCGGCATACTTTTTGTTCGCTGCGACAAGACGGATATCTCCGTATCCGCCGTCTTCTTTCTTCTCGACCGAAACAACGCAAGTCGGAGCGAAAACAGTATCGACTAATTTCTGAAGATCCACAAAGGTCTCCTTTCCACGATAAAGGCATATGCCGTTTAATTAGGGCTTGATCCGATCATTAATAGACCACTCTAATTTTATACATTTATCCGGCTCATTTCTATTACTTCGGCGCTTTGTTAATCGAATATTCACCTTGATAAAATCATTTTCACTTTTATGTCCGCCACTACCTGAAAAACTTGCGGAAACAAACTAAAAGAGTTGCCTTGGTGACAGTGCAACTGCCCGTAAGACAACTCTTTTGTAGTTGTGTGTATTCCCTGCAGATAAGGACTAAATTCCGGACTTATCAGTCCTTCTGAGCCTCGTAGATTTCCTTGCAGGCCTTGTAGTACTCATATGTTGTGGTCCTCAGACGGTAAGAGAGGTTCTTGAGGATCATGTCGATCTTTTCAGGGCTGGATCTGAAGAGGTTCTCGAGATCTTCTGCGCGGATGATCTCGACCTCTGTATCATTGATCTCTGCAACTGCCGTAGCGTTGCGGGGTTCATCGAGGATCATGCCCATCTCGCCGAAGCAAGCAACAGGAGTGATCTCAGCGAGCTTAAGCTCGTTGTTCGCACCGTAATTGCTGTAGATACTTACGCTGCCGCTATGAACGATGTACATGCACTTTCCGACCTCTCCCTGCTTGAAGATGATCGTGCCATAGCTGTATGTGACTGCGTTTTCAGGCTTCTGACCGGAAACTTTCTCTGCCGCCTCACGGAGAGACTCTGCGCTCGGCTTCTCGAGTCTGAAGTTCTTTGCAGAAAGGAAGATCGACTGCTGGATCATGTTGTTGAAGAAGCTCTGATACTTGTCTCTGGAGTTGGAAAGACGGATCTCATCGAGGACCTTCTTTGCCTCGTTGTAATCGTTCGTCATGGCATCGATCCTCTTACCGAGGAGCTTCATGATCTCAAGGATCTTATCCGGATTCTGCGAAATGTATTCATTAAGTTCTTCGGCAGCGATCTCAATGACCTTTACGTCGCCTTCAGCAACGACTGTCGTGCTGCGGGGATAGTTCTCGATAACGGCCATCTCACCGAAATACTGGCCCTGCTCGAGGATGGCTACCTGGACCTGATCGGCCTGCTCATAATTCTTATAAACTCCTACTTTACCTTCTAAAAGCTGAAAGAAAGTGTTACCTGTATCCCCCTGCTTGATGATGACCTCACCATTGCTGAATGTTTTCTCTACCGTGCTCATTATTATTCCCCTTTCTGTCTTTCGGAAATAAACAAATACCTCAAACAGGTTTTATGTTCATATACAACAGATGGTATTGTTTATTCACCTATTTGTCAATTGCAGACAGCCAAAGTCTGTCATATAAAAACCTGCGGTCCGGTTATTTGTCATATGTGATGACCTGGTGTCCAAAAGTGGTCTTCAGCCAGTCACCGCTGCTGTTGTCGGACGAAGGGAACACGATCGTATTCGGGTCCCCATCTGAGATAAATCTCTTGCCGTCATTAAGTTGTTTGAAATTATCTTCTATGTCCCAATATACTCCGCCGTTGTCGTAAGCACGGATGCGCCTTATCCTGCGATTCTCATAGTCCCTTACAAACGGCGAATAAGACCTTGTCCATGCACAGAGGAGTGATGCCTTCGTAGTATAGTTGAAGCCCTCGTACGTGCCCTCGAATATCTTTTCATATTCAGGATGCTCGGGCCCCATGGTCTCAGGCGAGCCAAACGGCAGCGCCACGATATTCACATACTGTCCCGGGATTATCTCATCGAGTTTCTTATACATGTATCCGATCTGCTTTTCGATCTCTTCGGCGCTGCATCCGCCGAGCTTAATGTGATCACGGGTGTGGTTGCCGATGTCATAACCGTTATCCACCATCCACTTCATGATCTTTCTGTCATTGTCTTCCCCGTTCTCGAAAAGCTGAGCGTTCAGAAAAAAAGTCGCCGTCACATTGTAATCAGGATATTCAGCCTTGATCTTCTCCAGTATCCCTATGGCGCAGGTAGGATCAAATTCCGGAGTCCCGTCATCTTTCCAGCCCTGAAGGACCACATCCCTTATACCGTCATCAAATGTAAGGATCAGGGGACTGTACCCGAACGGCACATCAATATAACCGTCGACAAAATCCGTCAGCCTCATCATCCGGTATCCCTGCGCATAAAAGCTCCTGAGATCCGCCTCAAACGCCTCAGAAGTCCTGTTATAGCCGTCCTTGTCGACATTTCCTCCGGTATAGGACGTCTCGGCATTAGTCATCCCGTAGATCCTGTGATACATAAGGATCGGAACGGAATTAAGCTCATTCACTCCCGCATCCCGGTATTCCTGTGCAGTATATGTCACGAAAGCACTGGTCTCCGGAGTAGTCTCAGTGGTCTCGGCAACAGTGGTCGGAACCGTCGTTTCCGGAGCAGTCTCAACTGTTTCGGGTGTCTTGTTCCCGCAGCCTGCCAAAAGCGAAAGAGCTGCCGATATGGCAAGCATGCATGATGTTATCTTCTTTACGACCGGAGTATTTATTACATTATTCAAGTTATCTCTCCCGCTGATCTCAGGCATATTTCGCATGCGAGCCCGAAGTGGATATCATGATGATGATAAACAAGACGAGCGAAGCTACGGAACTTATGATCTGGATCAGCTTTACGATCTTATTATTTACGCCCACAAGTATAAGGATACTTGTTACGATGCTTACGGCTGCCAATGCTATCTGGATTATGAAAAGATAGGTATCACCCGAAAGCGAGAGTCTTGCAACGGCACTTCTCTGATATTCCCTGAAGTGTCCGTCAGGCAACGGAGCCCTGTCCGTAAACAGATTGAGGTTCAGGACTACAATAAACAGTATGTTGGCTATTATCAAAATAATACTTATCAGCATTCCCAGCTCCTCCATTCCCCGGAAACGAATGGCTGCCTGCCTTTTTCGCAAGACTATTATACCAAAGCAGGAGCATATTGAATTTGTTCTTTTGAGGTTAGGGCTTTATAATTGAATAATACTATCATTGAGGTCTTCGACGTGGTAACCGAATATATTACAACCAACTGGGCCCTTATCCTGATACTTCTGGGATTTGCCACATCACTTATCTCAACGGTCTTCCTTGAGAAGAAGGTCATCATGCGCATGTATGCCCTTATAGTCGAAGTCCTGCTCCTCTCCATTATCGTATTTGTTGAATTCAATATGTCGGGGCATGCCGAATATAATTCGGTAAGGATAGTCCTGACTGCCATAAGATACAGTGCTACGCCTCTGCTCATCGCCCAGATAACATATACGATAATAAAGAAACAGCGCTGGTATATATTCATCCCCGCGCTGATCCTGACCCTGCTCGATGTGATATCGATCTTTACAGGCATAGTATTCTCGATATCAGATGAAAACAAACTTCAGCGCGGCCCTTTAGGTCTTCTTCCCTATATAGTCGCCGGAATATACTGCGTTGTCCTTGTATATTTGATGATCAGATACAGCACCAGGCAATCGACAGAGAAGATACCTATCATATTCTTCTGCTTCGCTTTTTTCTCCGGAATAATAATGCCGTTTCTCATCGGCAGCGAATATGCCCAGATATTCTGTGAGACCATAGCCATCGCGATGTTTGTCTACTATGTATTCCTGATCCTTCAGGTTACGAAAAAGGACCCTCTCACAGGTCTTCTCAACCGCCAGGCATACTATTCTGATATTTCCGCCGAGCCGGAAGAGATAACGGCGCTCGTATCGATCGACATGAACGGTCTTAAGACCATTAACGATACAGAGGGACATCTTGCAGGAGATAAAGCCATCTCGACCCTTGCCAGCTGTCTTTTCCGCGCCTCTAAACGCAGGCAGACAGTTTACAGGATCGGCGGAGATGAATTCGTTATCGTCTGCCGCAAGACACCCGAAGACGATGTCAAAGAACTGACAGTACTGATACATAAACTCGTCTCCGAGACACCATACAGCTGCTCTGTCGGATACGGATATTCAAGCGACGGCAAAAAGCCTGTCGATGCCCTTCTCCGCGAATCCGATGAGCATATGTATGCCGAGAAACAGCTTTATTACGACAAGATCAAAGCTGAAAGAAGAAAGAACTGACAGTCATCAGCCTCTCTTCAGATTCCCGCAGATCTTATCTTCTCCGCAAACTCCGATATCTTTTTCTCATTTTCTTCTGAAGGATGGTCTTTGGGATCGACCAGACTCAGTTCAGCTAAAAAGCTGTCTGCTTTTGAAGCCTGCTTTAAAGCGGCTATGCATTTTGAAGTATCGCCGCCTGCCGAAGTCACCATTACGGCAATCTTCTTTCCGGTCAGATCGTTGTCTTCCAGGAACGTTCGCATAGGAGGCGTAAAGCTGCTTGCCCATACCGGTGTAGCAAGGATGACAAAGTCATAATCTGCCGCATTGAAGCTATAGGGTTCCAGTTCAGGCTTCCTCTTAAATGTGACTGCGGAGCCTCACCAGATGAATTTGATCATACCCTTGTCAGGATATGCTTTTACGGGAACGAGACTGATAAGATCTGCTCAGAGTTCTTTGGAAACCTTCTCAGCCACATAACGGATGTTGCCCTTTTCCCTTATCCCTCTATGATGATAATTCCCTGTGCTGCTCTCGGATTATAACACACGTTACCGCCCGAAAAACTGTAATTACACGGTATGAATGTCAGAGTTTTTCCGTTGTTATCGAAGTTTAAGGCATGCTAACCTATAAACTGTAAACAGGGGATTTTTACGGCGGTGCTTTTTGGGGATAATACCATGGCAAGTCTCGAAAATGTTTCATACGGAAAAATAAAACGCAGGAAAAAGACGGCTGCTTCAGAGAGAGCCTTTAATGTATTTCTCTATGCATTCTTCATTATATTTGCAGTAGTTACGATCTATCCGGTATTCAACACGCTGGCATATTCTTTAAGCGATGGAATGGATGCCATAAGGGGACATATCTGGTTTTTCCCGCGGGTATGGTCATTGGAAAGTTACAGATCGCTCCTATTCGAGAGAGAAATCATCAGAAACGCTGCATTAACCACCGTAGCAAGGACCTTGATCGGAACGGCCGCGGGGCTTGCCGCCAACACTTTGCTCGCATTTATAATTAGCCGCAAAAGATTCAGCTTTAAGTCAGGACTGTCTCTGTTCTGGCTCATTACTATATATGCCCAGGGCGGTCTTGTCACAACACTGAACCTTTACAGGAAACTTCACTTAACACAAAGTTTCTGGGTTTACATTATCCCCTGTCTTATAAGCGGTTTATATGTGCTCGTTATAAGGACATATATGAAGGGGATACCGGACTCGCTCGAAGAAGCGGCCCAGCTCGAAGGCGCCGGTTATATGAGGATCTTTTGGAGCATCATCTCGCCTGTCTGCAAGCCTGTTTATGCGGCCATCGCGCTCTTCATAGCCACTTCTCAGTGGAACGCATGGTTTGATGCTTTGGTATACAACAAATTCAGTCCCAAGTACACGACCCTGCAATATGAATTGATGAAGTATTTAACTCAAGTTGCTGTTGCAGACCAGCCCGGCACCGTAACAGCTTACCCGGTCACTCCATACAAGATCACTCCGTTAACACTCAGGTCGGCCTTAGCGGTCCTCTCTATGCTGCCCCTTATCATCATTTATCCGTTCCTTCAAAGATATTTCGTTTCAGGGATTACGGTAAGGGGAATTAAGGATTAGTAAATTACTGTCGGCTATTTCCCATACTGTTTTCAACTATTGCATCCATCACTTTCCATTGATCAGGAACAGTCCGACTCCGCAAACTACTACACCTGCGAGCTGCTTTATCGATATTTTTTCTTTGAAGAGCAAAAAACCGATTATAAGCAATGCAACAGCCAAACAGATATTTGGCCTGTTAAACGGTAGGATCCCAGCCGTGCAATCGGATTATATCATGTCAGGCAAAATAACGTCATCGAATGCACAAAGGATATTTGTTGTCTGAATCTCAGATTATCTATTCTCAAGATGGTTGAGCGGTCTATCTTTTCGTATTCCGATCACTTCAACCTTTTGAATCCCGATACGCTCATCTGCAATACTAAAATCTATGTCAAAGACATCTCCGGCATTTAATGAATTCGTGCTTCTGAAATCGTCATCAAATATTATGTCCAGATCAAAACGATCGACCTCAGTAAGATCAGGCAGCACAGCATATGCTGACCATTGAACGTCTTTCTGAAGCACACAAAGCCATGTGGGTTTTCCGGCTTTTTCTTTCGAAAAGGCGGACACGGCTTCAACATTTATCAAACGTACTGTATAGATATTCTTCAACTTCATCTTTTTATCATCTATTACTCTATCCTGCTGAGCATCCGTACTGATTATTATATCAGATCACTATAAACCCACGGGTATGGTATAAACTAAGTGTTATGATGGTACAATTCAAAAGAAAGATTTTGAAGGCTGAGGACATGATATGGCTCAAGAGGAACCCAAAGGTAAAAAGATAAGTAAAGTTGTAAAGTTTATATTCCTGATAATTGCGAACTGCCTTATGATCTTTCTCGGAATCGCCTGCATCAGTCTGTGGATTCTTGTGGAGTCTTACAACGAGAAATGGAGTAATCCCGGAATTATCGGCCCAAAATCGGAATTGACGCTAAATCAGGATTTTACTATTGTTAACCCGGGCAATCCCGACGCATCAATAACGCTGAAGAAGGATACTGTGATCAGCGGTGCGAACATCTCGGAGAGGGGTGTGTTGTACTCTAATGAGCGTAACGGCGTGCGTTATCATGAATATATTCCGTTTGATTACTTTGTTGAAAGCGGAAAGCTGAAAGACCAACTAAAACAAGATAGAGAAACAGAGCAGGCCGCTACGATTAAGGAGCTCTGTTTCTCGGCTGTTTATCTGGCTATATCTGTTCCGGTAACGGTTATTCTGTTCAGGAAGAAAAGGTACCGTACGACGCTCCTGATAAACTTTATACTTATGATTGGCGCATATTTTTTATCCAAGTATATATATTTGTGGTTTCATTAACATACAGTTCTGCACGTGCTGTGCTTTTCTTCACGCGGAAAACTCAGTCGGAATGCCGTGACCGCATGCAATATACCGCGGAGCAATCGTTCTTATCCTTTCCTCCGAAGCTCTCATAAGCTCAAGAGACGTCGCGTGCATGGGAAGCGTAGGTTCACCGTTAAAGATAACATATGCGTCTCCGCAGTAAAGCGCATCACCTTTCAGTATTCCCATAGAACCCAGAGTATGTCCGGGAAGTTCGACTATGTCAAAGTCATATCCGTATTTACGCGGTGTCTCCGAATCATCACCGTTTATGATCACATCAGGCTGATAGCCCTTGCTCTTAACGATCGTACCGGTCCAAAAGGTTATTTTCTTTACTCTTTTAATAAAACGCTCATCAAGAGGATGCTGAGGCTGCGAAGAAAAGTTTCTTATCAAAGACACATCCTTCCGGTTAAGCCAGATCCTGGCACCGAACTGCTTTTTTAGTCTCGCCGCATTCCAGTCGTGATCGGGATGAGCATGGGTCAGGAAGATATCGGTTATGTTGAATCCGTTTTCCCTGATCCACCGGAGAAGCGGTTTATATGTGCCAGTAAAGCCGGTATCTACCAGCATGTCACCTTCCGTTCCCCGGATTATGTAATTGGAAACAGGTGCATCACCGGCAAGACCGGTCAGATATATAATGTCGCCTATCGGCTTATCCTTATAATCCTGGTATTTCATATCACTTCATCCCTGAACGCTGACGATAAATTCAATTATACGTCGGCATTATCTTCTTTCATCGAACTCCTGATCCGGCTTAAAGACTCCGGCGTTATTCCAAGATATGTTGCTATATAACGGAGCGAAACGCGCTCCGCGAGCTTCGGGTATCTTTTCCTGAATTCAACATATCTCTCGGTCGCAGTTTCTACCAGAAAACCGTTTTCCCTGTAAATCTTATATCTCATTCCGCCTTCCAGGGACGCAATCCAGAGATTCTTTAACTGTTCATCACCAAATATCAGATCCTTCATGTCCTTTACATCAAAGAGCATGACCGTAGTATCTTCCAAAGCTTCCCAGTTTGCCTGCATCTCATCAAAACCGACCATTCCGGAATCGATGCACCAGCTGCCCTCAGATGCAAAATACTGTGTGATGTCATTGCCGTCTTTATCGACGTAGAAGCTCCTGATCACGCCGCTTAAGACTATCCCGGCTGTTGTCGCCTTATCACCGGTCCTTGCGATAACCTCGCTCTTTGAATAGACCTTGAATCTGGAAAAAGATATCGCCTTCTCTATGGCTTCCGCGGAAATGCCCAGACCAAACCCGTCAGAGAGTTCTTTAAGTTGTTTTATCAGATATGTCTTGTCCATGTTCATTTAGCCACCACTATCCAATATATCAGCGAAATAATGTTTATGCCTCCGTGTGCGATCATGGGCATATAAGATGTCCTGACTTCTTATATGCCCAGATCCATATTAATCCGATTATGAACGAAAAACCGAAATTATACCAGTCGAGCATTGCGAACATCACATTGAACAGAATCAGCGCGGTCATCTCCCCCATGACTGAACCGCAGAACTTTTTGGCAAAGCCTCTGAAGAATATCTCTTTTACTATGCCGCTCACCAATCCGAGAGCAAGCACGCCCATGATGGTCAATCCCGTTGTCGGTTTCGCCGCTTTATATGCCATATCCGTCTGACATCCGTATATAAAAGTGGAAAGGACAGCAGCTATTCCCGTTAATGCCAGCGCGACAACTCCTGTGAGGATATCCTTCCCAAGAGTTTTCTTTTCGAATATTTCATCCTTCAGGCTTATGCCGTTTTTCTTAAACAGCAGCACCGCACTTGGAAGCATCACCATGTTCGCAATTATGAGAATAAGATAATAAATGTACCTGTTCGCGGTCACATAACTTGCCAGATCGAAAAAGTTCATTCCTGGCCTGTAATTTGTGTAAGCGATGAAGACCTCAAAGCCTGCCACAAACAGAGTAAGCACCGTGGTTAATGTAAGTGCGCGCTTTGCATTTTGTTTTGTTATATCCATTGATATCATCTTCTGAATGTGAGAATACCAATTACAAAAGGATCGCGCCTTGATGTATGTTAATTCAGCATCTTTTACCGGTGAAAAATCATACCATTACAAAATTCATATATCCGTTGATCGTGTGGATCACAAAGAACGGTACAGAAGATATGACTAAAAAACAGTTTTTCTTCCACAGACCATAAAACAGATAATATAAGGGGACAACGGCGAATTGAGTCATCACAATCAACCATCCGTATTGATACCCCATATAGTAAAATGCCCATCCGGCAAAGTTGATCAATATCATTGACGCAGTTAGAAAAAAGAACAGTTTATCCTTTGGTGCAGTTATCGAAAACACTTTGACGTCATCTCTTACGATCATCATCAGAAAGATCATGGACAGAATGCCGAATACGCCCTGAGTTATCTCAAGCCATTTGATCCCGTTCTGCACATTCATTATCGGATTTGAAGCAGGATCTATCAGCGGCATGACAATGTACGGAATCTCCTGTATTACAAAGGCGGCTATTCCGGCAAATGATATGCCCAAGTAATAATGTTTAAACAGTCTGAAGAACATTAACATTCATGTTGCCCTTACCGATGATAGTTTAATCCGCATGCTAACCTGCAGATTTCATCCCCTATCAGGCCGCACTCAAACAGTGAACAAAATGCCCGCAATTCATGCAACAGTACAGAGCTTCCCCCTCAGGATATAACCTATCTTTTCATAACAGGCATTGGAAGCAACATAATCAGCATCCGTATACAACATCGGAAGGTATCCTGCTTCCTTTACCATAACTGTAACCTGATACACAAGATGTTCCGCATAATGCTTTCTGCGTTCTTCTTCACGTGTATAGACCAGGCCGATCGAAGCCATGTCATTTACCGGATGCCAGCTGCAGCTCGCGACAGTTCTGCCGGCGGCATTTCTCCAAAAATACAACTCACCTTTCTTTACGCCTTCTTCGGCACTGAGAAGGTACTGTTCCCTGCTCTCCTTATCTATTCCGACAGCATCGTGGAACATCTCGAAAAAATCGACCAGTTCATCTAAATCTTCAGCCGTACACTGATGAATTACACCGTCAGTCTCATCCGAAGGCATGACCGGATCGGGACAGTCATAAGCAAACAGGTTCGTCACTATCGACAATGCGGGGCCGTCTTCTTTCGCTCTTGCAATGAAATATTCCGCAAGTTCATACTTCACATTAAAACGGTGTTCACCGTCGAGGAAGCCGTGCTCACCGGCAAGTCTGTAGGCTCTCTCCATCTCTTCTTCCGATGCATCATCAGGCATCCAAATCCAGACCGGATACGGCTGTCCCGTAAAACAGACGATCATCCTCTCGTGATCTGACAGGAGCAATGTATTCTCACCGCCGATTATTCTGGATAAAACCGAGAATGTATATTTATTCCTACTAAGAAGTTCATAGTCTCTTTCATCAACGAAATTATCCATTTCCATACTCCAGTTTTCTTATCTTTGCTGCAAACTCCGCTATCTTTTTCTCATTTTCTTCAGAAGGACGGTCCTTGGGATCGATAAGGCTCATTTCCGCTGCAAGTCCCTCTGCTTTTGAAGCCTCCTTAAGTGCTGATATGCACTTGGAAGTATCACCGCCCGCACATGTTACCATGACTGCGATCTTCTTTCCCGTCAGGTCATTTTCTTCAAGGAATGTACGCATGGGAGGTGTGAAACTGCTTGCCCACACCGGTGTGGCAAGAATGACCAGATCATAATCTGCCGCGTCAAACTTATACGAGTCGAGTTCTGGCTTCTTCTTGAATGTTACGGCTGAACCTCCCCAGATGAATTTAATCATGCCCTTGTCGGGATATGCTTTTACCGGGACGAGTTCTATAAGATCTGCACCGGTTTCTTTGGAAACTTTTTCTGCCACGTAACGCATGTTGCCTTGAAGAGAATAATAAACTATCGCTGTTTTCATATTGCCTCCTTAACCGTTCTTGAGTATCTTCTTTGCCTTGCCGCACCACTTCAGATACGCTTCGTATGTTTCGATCCCGAACATGACCGTCAGCAGAAAATACATATGATCCTCACTGCTCGTATCCTTTTCAAGATTACCCTTATACATCTTCAGAAGTTCAAGATCGGACCTTATCTTTGATTCAAATATCTCGATGTTATGAAGAGACATCTGTCTGTCGCCCGCGCCCCCGAAATACAGTTTGAGCAAAGTCTCATACTTCATATCATTTACCGCCTGCTCCTCATTCAGCCAGGCCTTAAGCGAATCTGTGCCTTTATCGGTAATATGGTAGAAGATCTTCTCACGGGCGCCCGAATCCTCTGCTTTATATTTGCTTATCTGCCCCTCATTTTCCATCGCGCTGAGAGCCGGATAGATACTGCCGAAACTCCCTTTCCAGAAAAAGTTTATGGCGCCGTCGATATGTTTCTTGATGTCATAACCTGTCATGTCCTCGTGAGTCAACAGACCTAATATCACCATATCGATCTTTCTGTCTTTTGCCATGCGGTATTCCCTCCCGAATGCGTTACGCGCTTGTATCGTTTTGATATATCGTTTTGATACATTATGAATCGTATTCGCAGAGATGTCAAGACCGCATTTGAAAGTTCCAAAAGGAATATCTGGCTGTGTTATTCAGCAGACTGCCGTCAATAAAGGATCTTAAGACTGTCGCCCTGCACGTTAACGCCTTCACTCCTAACGATCTTAAGTCTCTGTTCGTTTGTGAAACCTATAGTCTCGCCGTCATGCAGTATGACATCCTGGCCAATGACATACGCAGTGATATCCATCAGTAATCCCCTTATATCTCTCGGATCCTTATCACTATCCACGATCTCCAGTTCATCTTTTCCGAATCTGGTCAGACCAACCGTATAAGCACTGTACCCTTTCTGAGATCTTCCTAGTCCGAACCAGATAAGACTAAGCATCGGGAACTCATCCTGCTTTATAAGCTGCGAGACATCGACAAGGAATTCAGGCGATGCGACCACATCGTTATAGTAGACGCCGAGAGTATTATCGCAGCGGCAGACAGTGGTAAGCGCTTTTGCGAAAAGAACACCTGACTCCATAGGATCTGAGGACCCCATTACCGTCAGTATCATATGGGCTTTATGCGACTTCGTTACTTCAACGGCATCCTTCCACATATAGTTGAACTGAGCGTAGTATTCAGCTTCTTTTTCAGGGACAGGTGCACCGATCAGACTTATGGCTAAAAAGATAGCGCTGTCACTGTCGCCAGGTGAATAAACGACAGTTGTCATGTCATCACCTTCTTTTGCCTCAGGTGCCTTTAACCTGATACCCCAGTCAGCTTCAAAGTCATTCTCAAACTTCCCGTGATCCCACTGTTCCTCCATGAGAAGGACAAATGACAAAAACTTACCGGCGTTCTTTGCCCGTTCAGCCCTCTCGCTTTCCTCAGCGGCCTTGTTCTTCCAAAATTTCTTCAATGAAGCCAAAAGTTCTGCCGCATCCTGATCTGCAGTCTTGGGAACGTATTTTTCCATATGACTGAAGACACCCGCATCGCTTGCGATCGCCAAAAGCCAAGGTGACAACATGCTCTTCCTGTACTTGAAGATCATGCACCCGCAGCCTTCATCGTCCTCAAAAGTCTTTACATATTCAATTGCCTGAGGTTCTTTGCCGAGTTCTTTCGGATGCTTGAGCCATTCTATAAGGTTACTCTTCTCAATATCTACAGATTCCATATTCCCTCCCCAAAATCACTCATCAGTTGCGCTGTAATTCCTACATAAAGCATATGATCAGATTATACCAAACCGAATCGACATTACATTCTACATTCTATGTTCATATAATCTTACCGGTGTAAAGTTCCAGCAACTTACCTACTGTAAAGAATCTGCAAGCAGTTACTGCAGGATAAGCTTTTCCTCTTCTCTTATCATTTCCATAAGCTCGCTTCTTCGCCTCAATTTATCATCGCGTTCCGGAAAATCTTTTTGCAGTCTTAAGTAAAGTTCGTGTGCTGAATTCTTGTTTAAACCCGAAGAGGCATTCTTCGCTATTTGCGGCTGACCCTGCTGCCTGTTCAGCGGAGGCGCGTTAACTCCGTAATCGTGCTCACGCAAAGGGGCATATCCGTTAGCATCATAATATTCAGGATTGTTATCCTGATCGATCCGCGCTCCCAAAGTGAAAAGGTCAAGCAACAGATGTGCATTCGCAGATGCGATGCTCGAAGCATTTCTGTCAGGATTATCAATAGCGCTCTTGAACTTCACCCTTATATCATCAAGTTCCTCTATGACATCCATTTCATATGGTTCCTTCGCAGCCTCTATCGCTCTTGTTCTTTTGAAATTCGCAACATCTTCCCTATCTATTCCTTTAAAACCTGACGGATACATTCTGATAGAGGTGGGATCCAGATCAAACAACGGCAAAATGTCTTCTGCAGACCGTCCGGACAGCATCAGACTGAGGAAGCAGTACTGCACCATATGAGCCACAATATCATTGCCTGAATCCAACAGATCCGAAGCAAGTTTTTTCATCTCAGAGCGTGTGAAAAGCAGTTTTACGGAATAACCTCCGGTGCAGACTTTGTGCATCAGTGCTTCAGCATTTCCAACCCGATAACAACTCAGGATTCTGATAAGATCCGCTTCAGGATCTTTATCATTTCTGTCTAGCCGGCTCAGTTGCAAGCGGGTTTCTTTAAAATCTCCGCTTTTAAACGATTTCCTAATATTCTCCATGCTCACAGGAAGATCATCGGTTTCTTTTTCCCGCTTTCCGCCGAAAGCAAAACGCGGGAAATCGCTTTTCCCTGAATCGTTGTTTTTCTTTAACTCTTTTTCGATGATGATTATCGACTCATCGTGTTCTCCGATCATCTCCACGGATATCTTACCGACTGTAAACATAAATAAATCATCTATGGATTTTACATGTTCGTATGCGCTATTTAGTATTAGCTCGGAATCGAACTTTCCTACTGTCATATGAGGAACATATTTGTATCCCGGATCGAACGGTTTGAACTCATTTGCATACAGCAGATCATGTATGTTTTTCACCGCCTCTGCACCCACAGTCATATTGAGGAACAGATATTTTCCAGACTCTTCAGAATGTTTGGTAAACCCCTTAAGTTCAATATCGAACGGTTCAATGTCCTTGAGTCTTTCTTCAAGCACTTCGGATAATTCCTCATTGCTCATATCCGATTCGAACGGAAAGACAATAGTAATATGAGGCCTGATAAGTTTCGCCAGCGGATCGTACCATAACCTGATAGAATCGATTATCTCCATATTAGAAAACTCAGGAAATATCATTATGGTTCTGAACATCATATCCTCCCATCATCAGAGCAAATTTTGACTCCAAATATCATCGATTTTTATTATTCTACCAAAAGAATATCCAGGAGATAAATTACAGTTTTGCTTGCTGGAATCTTCTTAAACACAGCAAAACAGGAAATGTTTTCAAGTGGTTTATGAGCTATCTTAAACTTGTTGCAGCTGCAAGAAATTGAGAAAGGAGGTACACGAGTGTATAAGGACTGTATCCAGAAAACCTTGGATAAGATCGAAGCAAGTCTTAAGGACGAGATCGACGCAAAGACCCTGGCACAGGAAGCGGGATATTCACTGTTCCACTTCTACAGGATATTTCAGGATTCCGTGGGCTTCCCCGTAATGCAGTATATCCTGAGAAGAAAACTTCTTAATGCGATCTACGAGATCGGAACAGGACGAAGGAAAAGCGATGTGGCATACGAATACGGCTTTGATACATATTCGGGTTTCTACAGATCCTTCGTTCGCGAGACCGGATTTACACCGTCGGAGTACCTTCGTAAGTTCAAGGCCAAAAAGCCTTACAGGATCAATCTCTTACAGGAGGAACATATTATGATAACTCATAAGTTGATCACGGAAGTTCTTTCTAACTGGGCCATTCAGGATCAGAAAATCTCTGATATCATATTTCCTGAGACAGGAGAGATAAGCGATACGTCCAAGTTTGTCGGCGATGAATATGTGATCAAATATACTGCAAATCTAGGCAATACCAAGAAGGCGATCGAGATTGCCGGAGCACTCAACAACGTCGGACTGTCTGCACCAACGATCATTCCGACCAGGGACGGAAGAGAATACGTTCAGGAAGGCGAGATATACTTTACTCTCTATCGTAAGATCAACGGAGAAAGAGTAATAGCTGGCAAGCTATATCTTGATGATTATCAGAAGAAAGCCAGATTCACAGGTGAGATTATCGGATGGCTCGACAAAGCGCTTTCTGCGATCGATACGACAGCAGACGAGGCTGATACCTACGATGCAGTTAAGTCATGGGCATTGCCTAATATCTCCTCGGAACTCGGGTTAGACGATACTTTCACAAAGAAGTTTCTTGATGAATTTGAGAACATCTATAAGTCACTTCCCAGACAAGTGATCCACAGAGATCCGAATCCGGGCAACATCATCGTAGCTGATGATAAATGGGGTTTCATCGACTTCGAGCTCAGCGAAAGAAATGTCAGGATCTTCGATCCCTGTTATGCTGCTACCTCCATACTGTCCGAGACTTTCGAAGACGGCAACATCGACAAGTTCATGAAATGGATAAGTATCATGAAAGAGATGATCGCAGGATATGATTCAATAGTAAAACTTACCGAAGAGGAAAAGAAGGCCGTGCCTTACATTATTCTTGCCAATCAGTTTCTCTCCACCGCTTTTTTCGCTGATAAGGGTCGATACGAAGAACTCTATACAACAAACAGGAAAATGACGAGAAGCATCATCGATAATTTCGAACAGATGAAGATAGAATAACAAGGCAGTCAGTATTGTTGAACGAACAAAAGGGGCTATCTCGTTATATTTTGAGATAGCCCTAACAGCTATATAATTGTGTTGGAAATACGCTGCGGAAAAGCACTACCAAAACACAAAAGGTTTATGCCGTTTTTTGCCATTTTATGTCTGGCTTGATTCCCTTTTTCACGCAATCATCGAGATACAGATCTATCAGATTCTGGTACGGAATACCTGTCTCCTCAGCAAGTTTCTTAAAGTAATCTACAGTTGTTGATTTAAGATTAATAGTTACCTGACGTTTAAGTTTTCCTGCATATGGATTCTTTCTTGGATTGAGCTTTGAAATATCGTAGTTATCTCTCATAATTCTCCACCGCCTTGAATGTAGTAATCCGCCTCAGATTTAGTTGCCTTTCGCGCAGAAATGATTCTTATCACTTCTCCCTTGCTTCTGTAACAATGACTTACTGTCAGTACTCTAGTGCTTACACTCATTCCAATTAGAAGAAACCTTTCTTCATCATTAAAATGATCCGGATCGTCAAACAAGATAGCATTGTCATCATAAAAAGCAGAACTTGCTTCAGCAAAACCAATTCCATGCTTTTTAAAATTTACTTTATTTTTGTTTTCATCCCATTCAAATATCATGATACGAGACTTTTCACACCATAATTATCATATAATTATTTTCCATTATCAAGGCGCATATTAACTGACATATTATCTTTACAAACGCACAGCGATGTATAGTTCAGTTATCTTCATTATCAGTTGCTTGTTCGCTTACTTTGATATCGTCATCATCTAAAAACCGCTGTTCGAGAATCGGCCTGTCGTCATATCTAGCGATAATTCTCTCAAACTCTAAATGTCTGACATCAATGTCAACATCCATTTCTGATACAATCTTAGGGTCACCTATCAATTGAAATCCCCGCTTTTCCAAGAATTTCTTTATATGGAAATACCATATCTCAGGCTCGCCCATTTTCCCTCCAAGAGAAACCAGCTTATTATCCTTATCAAAGAACCAAGGATTACGTCCGACATTATCAGCACTATATTCAGGCGGGCAAAAATACTCGCCGAACAACAAATAATCCTTCATGAGCTCTTTTGTCGGCTCTGGTGATACTGTGAGTTTTTCTAATGCGATCCATAAGATTCCCATAAAACCACTTCCTTTCTCTTAATATACCGTTGGTATATTAAGAGTACTATATACCATTGGTATTTTCAATGGTATAATTCAAATCAATTCACATAATCGGAGCGTGTTTATGAAGCAGACGATCTTACCTGAAAGGCTTTTATCCTGCCGCAATAATCTTGGACTAACACAATCAGAAGCAGCGGAACTCATTGGTATTACTCAACCTGCATATCAGAGATATGAGGCTGGTGTTCGTACTCCTTCTATACAAGTCGCAAAAGAGATCGCAAAAGCATTTAATGTTTCTACTGCCTATTTATATGGTGACAGCGATCAAACACTTCCAGATTATTTTGTAATTGACAAAAAAGACAACCATATACTTTTCTCTATAATTGAACAATGCAAAGATCTTAGCGACAAACAGCTTGAGGAGATACTAAACAACATCACAAAAAGTAAAAACCCGTAAACTATATCGTCTACGGGTTAATAAAATCTGTATATACCTACAAACATCGATATATTTAGTATTTGTCTACATTCGAACGGTCACGGAATGAATCAGTTCTTTAAGCACGATATCGGTATAATATATATACCATCTTCACGCCTGTATGCATAATCTCCAATTCCGACAATTATCGCCATGAACGATGGTTTATTCATCTTTGTAGTGTCAATCTTATCCTGTAAAGAATTGAGATTCACAGCCCCTTCCTCTATGAGCTTGTTTCCGCCTAGCTTGATCTCTATAAGACCATACGTTCCATTTCTCATGTGTATCACCGTATCACATTCAAGACCAGACTTATCTCTGTAATGGTATACACTTCCACCTAATGACTCACTGTATACTCTGAGATCTCTGACACACAGCGTCTCAAAGAGCAATCCAAGAGTATTCAGATCATTGACCAGATCTCCTGGATTTATACCAAGTGCAGCAGTCGCAATCGATGGATCGACAAAGTACCTGGTATTAGATGTGCGAATAGCTGTCTTTGAACGGAGATTAGGATTCCATGCCGGCATTTCTTCTACTACAAATATCTTCTTGAGAGCATTAATGTAACTTACAATAGTGTCCTCGTTCAACGATTCTACATCATTAGTTGCGATATCATCTTTAATAAGAGTATTAGGTACCTGACTGCCTTGATTTCTTGCATATGAACGCATTAGTTTTCTAACTCTGTCAGGGTTTTTGTTCACTCCATCGGCCCGGTTTATATCCGATTTAACAACTGCATCGTAGTAATCAACAGATTGAGCCAAAGCCGCTCTCTCCTTCATATTTATAGCACGCGGCCACCCTCCGCGACATATTAGAAAGGCTAATCTGTCTATATCCATATCGCTTGTTCCGGAGATTGTTTGGGGAGATGAGAACAATTCTCCCAAGCTCACTTCTCCACTTGATTCTTCCGATTCGAATAAAGACATTGGCCGCATAGTAAGCCATGTAAATCTTCCCGTTCCGGAATGCATGATCTCATTGGATTCGACAGGTACAGCTGAGCCAGTTAATATGAACTGTCCCTCTTCATCACGACTGTCAACTTCATATCTCGCAGCATCCCAGAGTTTGGGAGCAATCTGCCATTCATCTATGAGTCGAGGGGTATCGCCTTTCAAAAGCCTGGCGGGATCGATCTCAGACATCTGGATATTTACGTCCCTTTTCCCTGGTTCATCCATTCTAATAATACTTTTAGCCAACTGCATAGCAGTAGTAGTTTTACCGCACCATTTCGGTCCCTCTATAACAACTGCACCTTTTTCTTCTAGTTTATCTATCAGTATACTATCTGCTATGCGTCTTTTATAACTCTTCATTATGTCACCTCACTGTATAAAGAATAGGGCTTTGCAGGAATAATGTCAATATTTTTCGGCGGTTTGGCTCGATATTTTTCGGCGTTATGGCAGCATTTTATCCGTCAATATGCTCTTAACAACTCTTGAACATAAGAGTACCCCCGTAAGCTGTACATCACTGTCCAACTTATGGGGGTAGCTTCATACATTATGGCGGAGACGGTGAGATTCGAACTCACGTGCCAGTTGCCCAGCAAACGCATTTCGAGCAAAGAAACCGAGTGTAATTTGCCGATAGATTATGTGATTTCCAGTCAAATAAAACAGCCCTGATGCCTATAAAACAAGCCTTTGCAGGATACTGTCACTTTTGTGTCAGTATCTGTTAGTTTGTTCCGTGTGTTCGCTCCGGTGAGAATGTAACGGCGAGCGTTCAGTATATTGAATGGAAACATTCAAAATTTGAATAATTCACACCTTATACCAGAACAACCCGTCCAATATTTTCACTAAGGAGAAAACCCTATGAGACCCGAATTTATTGACTGGAACAGCATTCCTGACACAATTTCAAAAGACCATTTTTGCAAGATCTGCCATATGAGCAAGAGGACTGCAACTAAGTATCTTGGCACCGTAATACCATGCAACGACAATGGTAAAAAGACACATCGGTATACCATTACCAAGACGGATCTTATCGATTTTTTGGAGCGATATCCGGAGCGACATAATATAACAGTACTTCCCACGGTCTGTCGCTATTCCAAGACCGCTTTCAGCACTAAGCCGCTATCATGTTCTGTCATGGCTTTTATGCACGAATACTATACCCGGATCCTTCATTCCGAGAAGGAGATCCTGAGAGTAATCGATATCTGCAGGATCACAGGGTACGGGAAAACAGCTGTAAACACCTGGTTCAACTCAGGCGATCTCTGTTATGTTGTCATACGGGGAGTAAAGCACACGGCAAAAGAGGCCCTGATCGACTTCTTGAGCAGCGATGGTTTTGACAAGATCTTCAGGAAGTCAGCATGGCATTTGAGGCAGATAGAAATAATCAGACACAAAAATGAACTATAAAGGAACTCTTAAAAATATCCCTCAAACGTTATGGTTATTCTGTTTGGTGCTTTATCAACTCTTCAACAACCTTATATGCTTCCGTACTTGGCTGAAATTGATAAGTATGTAAAGCCTTCCCTGAAGAAAGAGCTTCCTGTTCGAGTCTCTTGGCATTTTCACTTGCCGTTTGAACCTTGTCGATAGTCCTTGAATACATGCGTTCATCGTTTTTGCTGTAATCGGGATAGATCTTCTTGAGCGCCGACACTACTTCTTCACTGGAATAATACTGGTGTGATGAACAACCATGATGACACAGAAACCATATCTCGAAGCATGGGTTTGAGACAATGAGGCTGGCAGTCTTTGATTTTGCAGCTATCTTATCTGCCTGCTTGACTTGACTGTCCTTATTTGGATTCACATCTGCATCAATCAGACAAAAAGCCATATCCCCATATTCTTCTGAAAGCTCCAATTCTTTTGCTTTGTTGACGAGGCTATTCATAAGATTTACCGGATCAGTGCTTCTGTCAGACACAAATCTCAGCGTAAATGAGACATCGTCGAAACTCTTAAGATACTTCGATTCCGTCATATTATGCCCTTCATCAGCAATAAGGATGATGCGTTTTCTGTTCCTGCTTCCCGATTTAGCAGATCTGTGATGATAATCGTTATTTTTTCGCGTCATCAGTTATCACCACGCTCTATTAAAGTCGGTACAGAACCATATCTTCCTAACAGATATGCTTTTCTTATATCTTCACCGATTCTGGGAGAGAATTCATCCAGTGAATAGAGTTCGGAGACACCGGTGCTACGTCTCTTATCAACAAAATATATCTGATCACGTCTCAACACTTTAAGAGACAGAAGATCCATCGTATGCGAAGAGATTATCAGCTGTGCATTTGCTTTATTAACATCCGGATTGTTAAATAAGCCCACCAGATATATAACAATCATAGGATGAAGGCTGGTATCAAATTCATCAATGCAGACAGTCTCTCCCGTTTCAAAGACTTTCTTAAGAAGCGGGCTGAGGAAGAAAAGTTTGCGTGTTCCGAAAGATTCATCATCCAATGACATCAGATAATCGTCAGGATCATCGATAAAACAATGCTTCGTTGTAATCTTATACTCCTTATTTATGTTAGTTGGAACTGAAAGCACCACATTCTTTAATGGCTCTGGGACTTTCTGCAAGAGTTCTTCGGTCGAGATTTCACTAGTAGTAAAGTCAAAATCGTCAATGTTTATATCTGCTTCTCTTAAAAGTGTATTTGTAAAAGTCTTCAAAGAAGAATCCTCATCGTTCTCGAAAGAAGATATTGTCTGATTCTGAAGGATTCCAGCATCATTTGAATATGTGTTTATTGAATTAGTAAACCACAGATACGGTACTTGCGTCTCCGGGATGTTGAACATAGCAGTTGTAGCAAGGAAGAGCTTGTTTGAAGCTGTCCTATCCTGGAGAGGCTGCATTACCTTCTTGAGCGCTGGGGAAGTGATTTTATATTTATTAGTTTCCTCTCTCTCAAAGATAGTCGATGCTTTTGCAGAGTTATATACATAAAGGTATTCTTCGATTATCTTCTCGCGAGTAGCAGAAAAACCATATATATACTTTTTCCCGCCTGCGTAGAAAACAAACTTAAATGACGTCGGCTTACCTGCCATTTCCTTATCGAATTTGAAGGGGTTGATTCCACTTATTGGGGCATTAGGAGGAAGCATAAGCGAGTTGCGAACTATCATTATGCCGGCAGTGAGCGCCATAAAGATATTGCTTTTACCGGAAGCATTGGCACCGAAAATCGCAGCTGTCTTGATAATGCGATCCTTTCCAATGGTAACCATGTTATCAGGATGAGTCTTATCAGCAGATGCTTCCATTGAAAGCACAGCTTCCTCTTTAAAAGATCTGAAATTCTCCACACTAAACTCTACCAACATGATCATATTACCTCCTGCAAGGTAAGTATAATCAGTTTGATATCAAAATTCAACAATATTATTTGTGTTTTTGCATTTTTCTGACAAATTTGGCAATAATATTTCGATTAAGCTTATCTTATCGTTATCGAATTGGCTTTTGACATCAAGTTTGCAAGGATTATAACTATTCCGTCTTTTTCATAACCCTTACGATGGTTATATCTTTGTAGATGAGATGGGCAATCTTATCAGACCTGACTACCTGAGCTGTCAGTTTCCGAAGTTCCTAGCAAAGCACGGTCTTGAGAAGGTGAGGTTCCATGATCTGAGACACAGCTGCGCAAGTCTGCTTGTAGCAAGCGGAGTACCACTCAAGAGTGTACAGGAGTGGCTGGGGCATAGCGACTTTAGCACCACGGCTAACATCTATACCCATCTTGACTTCTCAGCAAAGATATCGTCTTCAATGACTTTGGAGCGACATTTAAGTCTTCCTGATTCAGACTTCTCGAGTCCCTGGAAAGCCAATAGTGACGGGGATTCTGAGGTTTTGAAAGACGAGGAAAAACTTGCTTGATTCAAATTTTTGGAGCGATATAGCACATTTGCGTTCCTGACCTCGTAATCCTTGAAAAACTAGTAAATACAAGGGTTCCGAGGAAATTCATAGCAAAAGGGCTATTGCACCCGGTGTTTGACAGTTCTGAGACAGGCGGTTTTCCAAAAAATGAAAATGCCCGCAAACACAGTGTTTACAGGCATTTGTGGCGGAGATGGTGGGATTCGAACCCACGGATCCCGTTAGGGATCAACGCATTTCGAGTGCGCCCCGTTATGACCACTTCGATACATCTCCGTGCATAAAATCAAGCTACAATCGCATATTACTGAACGCCATCCGTTCCGTCAACCGGAGCGATATGGAGCGTTTTTGGAGCGATATCTTATCAGAACGGTGTCGCAACAATCTCGCAAAGTGCTTATATTATTGCATCTTGTTCTTGAGACCATAAAGTTGACAATCACATTTCGAGTGCGCCCCGTTATGACCACTTCGATACGTCTCCAAACGCGCCTTATTGTAAATGATTCAGTCCAAATATTCAACTGAATATGGATGTAACAATGTTAAATCGCACCGAAACGTATGATTTTTCGTAATTCTTCTGCTTCTTCCTCACCGCAGAGATAAGCGACAAGAGCCAGACCGAAATCAACAGATGTGCCCATTGCCTGGCTTGTTATGACGTTGCCGTTGATTACCACTTTATTGTCTTTTAACAAGTCAGCTCCATCATTGAGAAGTTCTTCCCAAAAATCAGGATTACATGTCGACTCCTTTCCATCTAGCAATCCCAAACTCGAAAAAACAGTGGGGGCAGCACATAAAGCAGCTATACACTTCCCTTGCTCGTAAAACTCTACTATATGCTTATTAAGAATATCGCATGCTTTGAAATTTTTCGTACCAACTCTTCCACCAGGTAAAACCAACATATCATATTCATCAAAAACAATATCGGATATATGTTTTTCTGCAATAATTCTTATACCTTTTGAAGTAATTATCTCAAGTCCAGGCATAACAGACACAATATCCACCTCAACTTTTGCTCTTCTTAAAATATCAATCGGTGTGATGGCCTCAACTTCTTCACTGCCGTCTGCGATGAAAACTGCTGCCTTTGCCATAATATCCCTCCGTTCTTTAAAGGCCGAAAAAGCCCTTAACAAAAATCTCGATTCCGATAAGTATCAGTATCACGCCTCCGATGATCGTGGCGGTGCTTACGAACTTGCCGCCGATCTTCTTGCCGAAGATCAACCCTAATAAGCATATCACAAGTGTGACGACTCCGATTATCAAAGATGCGGCAAATGCACGGAGTGCCGAATAATCAGCGATCGTAAATCCGACGGAGAGAGCGTCTATGGACGTGGCGATGCCCTGGACTATAAGGGCTCCCCATGTAAGCTTCGCGGCATCCTTCTTTCCTTCTTCCTCTTTGCTTGCGACCTGCTTTCTGTCACGTATGCCTTCGAAGACCATCTTTCCGCCTATGAAGAGTAAAAGGATCAGTGCGATCCAGGGTATGAACTTATGAAATGCGGTAAATATCTCGGCTACGGTCGTTACCAGGAGCCAGCCGATCAGAGGCATCAGGAACTGCGCAAATGCGTAGACGCCGGCAACCTTGAACATCCTGCCCTTTTTCATGTCAGGCTCGATAATGCCGTTTGCAACGGAGATCGAGAAAGCATCCATTGCAAGACCTACGCCCAGGAGCAAAGAATTAACCAGGAATTGGATCATTAAGTTATTTCCTCCGCTTTCGTGAGCCCCGGACAAAATAAAAACCCAAGGCCCCTCGTAATCGCCTTGAGTCTCACACAGAAGAATAAGCCAGGTATTATACCAGTATGTTGACTTAGACAACGCTTAACGCGTTTGCTACTCCCTCAATGAGCAAGATACTAACAATGAAGTCTTAAGTTAGTCAACACTAACATTATGGTATAAGCCCTGTAATTCCGCGGTTCTGATTCAATATGCCGCAATATCCATACCTCATCCGAAGCGCAAAGTATAACATTTGCACTATATATAATAAGTAGCACGCGCGCAAATAATGTTGTACAATAGTCAATCGCTAGTTGATCTTCAGATTACACCAGGAGGCCTATATGAACGAATACATCAAGCAGATATCCGACCGGATCAGAGAGCTCAGAGACATCCTTGACCTTACTGCAGAGGAAGTTGCAGCACAGACAGGCGTGAGCACGGAAGAGTATTTAGCATATGAGAACGGCGAGAAGGAGATCCCAATCAGCCTTCTTTACAAAGTCGCAGGCATATTCAAGGTGGATCCTACAGTCCTTATGACAGGTGATGTCCCGAGAATGGATGATTATACAGTGGTAAGAGGCGGCAACGGCGTAAAGGTCGAGCGTTATCCCGGCTATTCTTTCAGCGCACTCGCCTTCAATTATAAGCACAGACAGATGGACCCCATGATAGTTACACTGTCCAAGTCCGAGACGGCAGAGCTCGTTACACACGGCGGACAGGAGTTCAACTATGTCATTGAGGGTGCCATCAAGGTTGTTGTCGGTGACAGGGAGTTCACGCTCGAAGCCGGCGACTCCATTTACTTCAATCCCGAGAAGCCTCACGGACAGCGTGCCGTGACGGAGACTGCTAAGTTCCTCACTATCATCAATGAGTGATTTAGCAGTTCTACCCCAAGGCAAAAAATTGAAGTAGAAAAGGAAATATATACCCATGGATTTATTAAGCAGATTTGTTAACAGAATTGAATTTGACAGTTACAAGGACTTTAAAGAGAATTTCAAGATAATTGTTCCGGAGGATTTCAACTTCGGTTTCGACGTTGTCGATGTATATGCAAATGAAGATCCCGAAAAGGAAGCGCTCATCTGGTGTGATGACGATGGCAATGAGAGACATTTCACATTCAAGGATGTAAGTGAGAAGAGCAACCGCGTAGCAAACATGTTCAAAGACCTGGGCATTAAGAAGGGCGACAGGGTCCTCATGATGCTCCGTCAGCGTCCTGAAGTATGGTTCACGATGGTAGGTCTTCACAAGCTCGGTGCGATCGTTATCCCGGCTACGTTCCAGCTTCTGTATCACGACATCGTTTACCGCTGCAATGCGGCAGACGTTAAGATGATCGTCTGCGCTGACGATCCGCAGATCATCGAGCATGTCAACAAGGCGCGTCCTGACTGCAAAACGGTTCAGTACTGCAGCGTTATCGGTGAGGCACCCGAAGGCTGGAGATCCCTGACAGACGATATCGACAACGCATCCCCTGTTTTCGAGCGTCCCACAGGTGACGAAGCCACACACGCATATGACCCTATGATGATCTATTTCTCATCGGGTACGACCGGTGAGCCTAAAATGATCCTGCACGACTACACTCTGCCTTTGGGACACATCGTAACAGCCAAGTACTGGCAGCAGGTTTACGACGGATGCAGACACCTTACCCAGGCTGACTCCGGCTGGGCAAAATTCGCATGGGGCAAGATCTACGGCCAGTGGATCTGCGGCGCAGTTAACGTCACTTACGATACACAGAAGTTCAAGGCTTCCAGAATGCTCGAGATCATGGAAAAGCTCAAGCTCAACTCATTCTGCGGACCTTCAACGATCTACAGATATCTCATTCAGGAAGACCTCACAAAGTATGACTTCTCTTCCATCAAGCACTGCTCTATGGCAGGCGAGCCTTTGAACCCTGAAGTATTCTACAAGTGGCAGAAATATACAGGTCTTGAGATCCGCGAAGGATTCGGCCAGACAGAAGGAAGCGTGCTCTTCGCTAACTTCCCATGGATCGACGTAAAGCCCGGTTCCACAGGCATGCCCACACCTATCTACGACATCCAGCTTGTTGACGACAACGGTGTACCGGTAGAAGACGGTATCGTAGGAAATATCGTTATCAAGAACGCATCCGCAAAGCCTATCGGACTCTTCCGCGAATACTATAAGAACCCTGAGGCAATGGCCGACCAGTGGCCCGGCGCTGACTACAGCACAGGCGATACAGCATGGAGAGATCCTGAGGGCTATATCTGGTTCGTAGGAAGAAACGATGACGTTATCAAGTGCTCCGGTTACCGTATCGGACCTTTCGAAGTTGAGAGCGCCCTCATGACACACGACGCTGTTCTCGAGTGCGCGGTTACGGCTGTTCCTGATCCCATGAGAGGCCAGGTAGTCAAGGCTACCGTTGTCCTCACGAAGGAATATAAGGAGAAGGCTTCACCCGAACTCGTAAAAGAGCTCCAGAATCACGTTAAGAACGCCACGGCGCCTTATAAGTATCCGAGGGTCATCGAGTTCGTTGACGAGCTCCCAAAGACCACCAGCGGCAAAATAATGCGTACCGCGATAAGAAAGGCTGACGAGGCTAAGTACAGGGAAGCTCAGGAAGCTGCAGCCAAAGCTCAGGGTTAAAGGAAATCCTCCATAACCTGATTTGCAAGATCACGTCCGCTCCGGGTCAACCGGAGCGTTCTTTTTCCGCGCTCCAAAAGACCTTTTGCGATATTGCTCTCCACAGCCTGAGAGAAAACATCTTCGAACTCGACGCCGAATCTCTTTTTGAATTCATCCAAACGGATGCCCTCAGATGTCCTGAGCCTTAAGAAAGGAACCTCTTTCATCTTGTCCTCTTCCGTGAGCATCTCCTCGATATAGAGCGACTTCAAGTCAGTCCTCTTACCTTCCAGGAATTCTTTATAGTCCTGCGTCGAAAGAAGTTTCATCTCATCTGTATAAGCTCTCACATCATCCCTGTGACCGTATCTCATGTCGCCGAGATATCCGTGCGCTCCGGCACCTATTGCGAAATACTCGCACGAATCCCAGTAAGAGGAATTATGTATGCTCTTATATCCGGGAAGACAGCTGTTCGATATCTCGTACACTTCAAACCCGAGGCTCTGAAGGTGTCTTCTGGTATCATAGTACATCTCGCGTTCTGTATCGGGAGGCACAAGATCTTCCAAAGAATTCCTGTATCTGGCATAGAACTGAGTGCCTTCCTCAAGGCTCAGCGAATATGTGCTGATGTGTTTTACTCCAAGTTCGTAAAACGTCTGAAGGTCCTTTTTTATCCCGTCCACGGTCTGTCCCGGAACACCGGTTATCAGATCAGCCGAGACATTGGTAAATCCGGCCTCGCGGATCATGATGAGAGCATCGATAGCCCCCTGCGAATCATGAAGCCGTCCTAAAGTCTTGAGGACCTCATCATCGAGCGACTGCACGCCCAAGGATATGCGGTTAAAGCCCGCTTCGCGGTAATCGGAAAGCTTATCCGGAGTAAGCGATGACGGGTTTGCTTCTATCGTCATCTCGCTGTCAGGAGAAAGGTCAAAGACCTCTCTTATCGTCCTCAGGAGCGAAGCAACATATCTGCTGTCCGGAAGAGAAGGCGTACCGCCTCCGAAATAGACAGTATCCTTGCCGTACCTGTCAGTACCCGGATTGGTTCCGGCATCCTTACCTGAAGCAGACCTGATAAGCCTTACTTCCTTTTCGGCTGCCCTGTAAAATTCTTCGCAAAGAGATGCATCCGTTATCGAATAAAAATCACAGTACGGGCATTTCCGCGCGCAAAACGGATTATGAACGTAGATATGTCTTGCCATCAGAAATCACGCCTGCGGTAGATCGGCACCGGGTTTTTCAGAGCAGTGATCAGCGCCATCCTGAACGTGTTAAAGCTCGGAGAGATATTCTTTTGCGGGAGCATGTATTTCGAGATGTTCTCGGCCCACAGAGCCTTGTAATGGCCTATAGCGGGATAACCGATCTCGATGAGTTCTTCAGCGTTCTCGCTAATTACCCTGCAGAGGACTTCCCAGGTTCCGCAAACGGAATCCTGCACATAAGAATCGAGAATGTCCTTCCTGCTGTCAGGATATGCATCGTAGACCGCGGACTTGTCGCCGAGCATCCAGGCTTCTATCTCCTCCGTGCTGAGGCCGACTACGCTCCTGATGTCGGGTGCGAACTTCGAGGCGCAGGAATATATCTCCTGCCTTATGGTCTGCGGATCATGGTCGTCTGAATCCATGGCGATTATCAGGATAACATCCTTGCCGCCGTAAACTTTGTTGTAAGCGCGGAGTTTTGCGGGAAGGAGATCAAGCAGCGAACTTGCGAACTTCGGCGGAGCAGCCGTCATGTCTTTCGGCAGGCTCCCGCATCCCCTGTGCGGATGGACGTTTACTTCAACATCCACACCTTCATTTTCCGCTATCCTCTCTGCCAGGCGCTGTACTACAACAGCTCCTGATTTGTCTTCTGAAAGTATCTCGATCAGCATCAATATCTTCCCTTAATGTTCAGTCTTCAGGTCTCGTATCAAGATGTCCGCCGTACCAGATCGCGCCCATTCCGACGCCCTGATGGAACATCTCCATGACAAGCGGATCTTCTCCCGCGCAGCGTATCTTTACATCACCGTCATCCTTTTCGAAAGACCTCTCGAAGATCCATATTTCCTTCGGAGAAAGAGTCTCAATGATGTACGGATTGTGCGTCGAAAAGACTATCTGGCAATAGTGGTTTCTCATCGTGTAATCGCGCATCTCATCACTTAAGACATCGACCATGTCGTGGTAGAGATCCTTATCAGGAGTCTCTATGAATATCGTCGAACGGGGATTTCTGTCACGCAGCAAGAGCAGATATAAGAAGAGCTTGTCCGGACTCTCCTTAAGAGCCAGCGGAAGATTCTTCTTTTTCTTCATCGCCGGGATCTTATCCTTTATCTCTGTCACTATGCGTTCGTATTCAGACTCATCGCTCATCTTCAGGTATTCGAGCACGTTTCCGACATTCGAGCCGGTACTGTTAAGATGCTTATGTCCGCCCGGAGCACCGCCCTCGTAGAAATAAGAGCTCTGCTCTTCGGATGAGAACGCACAGAAGAACCACGCCGAGATCTCTTTATAGAGCAATACAAAATCCCTGAATCCGGTTATCTTTCCGTACAGGCTTAAAGCCGTCAGATGCTCGTCCTCCACTCCGATCTCAGATTTGTCCGGTCCGTCCTCGAGATTTATTATCGAGCCGTTCCCGCCCTTCATGTCGAGTATCGTGAGAGCCTTCCTGCCGCCGTCAACTTCTGCTGCGAGGATGACCTTTTCCTCATCGATTATAGGGCTCATATACTTGCTCGTAACGATCCCCAGTTCATACTGCAGATACTTCGGACCGCCGTTCTTTTTGTCCTCAAGTTTGAAGAAAACGCGGAACACAGAAGGCCTGGAAATATCAGGCGTCATGTTCGCAAAGCCCGGCCTGCCGTAACTTATGGAAGCGACCGCACACCCTTGCGTAATGCAGTCCTTGAGGAATGCCATACATCCCATGAAAGATGTCTTGCCGGTATTGTTGCGGCCGATAAGTGCATTCAATCCGCGAAGACAGTCAGGCTTTTTGACGGACGCATCATCGTTCAAAAAATCATCTATAAGGATACCCGCTCTGTCCCTGTCGAAAACGTCAAAGTTCTCTATCTCGATTCCCAGGATCATGGAGGTCACCTCCCGTTTCTTTTAATCAATACTATCACTATCCGGGTCAGTTTGTAAAAAAAAGCTGCCTCAAAAGCGAATTCATCCGCGTTTTGAGACAGCCGTATCAGACTTTCAAAAAGTATCGGTCAGGAGATTACTCGCCCTCTTCGAGCGTGCTGTTGATCTCTGTGAGGTTTGTCTGGATCTTGGCCATGTTGTCAGCGAGCGTCTCGTTGACGTTCTCAAGGAGAGACTTAACGTAGATGTGGGCATTCCTTCTGAGTTCCTCTGCCTGAGCTTCAGCGTTTGCGATGATCTGGGCAGCTTCTTCCCTAGCGCCTCTCGTGATCTCGTGATCGTTGACCTTCATGGCATACATGCGGTTTGCGTCATCGATGATCTTCTTATTCTTCTCTCTTGCCGTACTGATGATATCCTGGGCTCTTGCAACGATATCGTTTGACTGTGCGACTGCTGCAGGAAGATTGTTCTTAAGGATCTGAAGAGAATTAATGGTCTCTGTTCTCTCGATAGAGCACTTGTCTGAGAAAGGAACACTTGACGCGTCCTTGACCATATCGATCAGATAGTCGATATGCTTAATAGCGTCGTAACGCTGTCCACCCTGATTGAAATTGCTGTTATCCATTATTATGTCCTTCCTTTCAAAAGTTTTTCCTTAACTTTATCTATTATCTCGGCCGGCACCATTTTTGAGATGTCTCCGCCGTATGAACCGACTTCCTTGACCATCGATGAACTGATGAGCGACAGATCGTCCCTGCATGGCAGGAGCACCGCATCGTAACCTGCGAAAAGAAGACGGTTGGCAAGCGCGTGCTCTGACTCATATCTGAAATCAGACTCGGACCTGATGCCCCTTACGGAAGCGCAGCAGCCGAGCTGCTGATACAGGTCTACGAGAAGTCCGCCCCATGCCATGACCTCGACATTTTCCAGATCATCGTTCTTCAATGAGAGTTTTATGAGTTCGACTCTCTCTTCGGGAGAAAACAACGGTGTCTTCGCAGCATTTTCCATGACAGCGATTACGAGCTTGTCACAGAGCTTTGATGCCCTTCTCGCAATGTCTCTGTGTCCTCTAGTAAAGGGATCGAACGTCCCCGGGAAGAGCATTACCTTCAATCCATTATCCTCCGATATTCTTGTCCTTAAAAAATGTTATCACTGTAATCCCGTAACTACAAGAACGAACACGTTTCAGGCCGTTAAGTTCTTCGGGGATATCACAGTCCTTATCGTGCTCTACTATGAGCATGCCTTCTTCCTTGAGCATTCCAAAGTCACTGATGATCTTTGTTGCTTCCTCAAGCCTTAACGGCACATCTTTGTATGGCGGATCCATGAATATGATATCAAACCGCTCACCGCCCTGTCCCATGAGTTCAAGCGCCTGTGCAACACTCTTCTTGTGAAGTCTTATCTCGTCCGAATCATCCATCCTGATCTTGCTCAGGTTTTTCGCGATGACGGAAGCAGCCTGTCCGCTTCTTTCGACAAGCGCAACGCGCTTCGCGCCGCGGCTCAGGGCTTCTATGCCGATCTGACCTGAACCCGCAAAAAGATCCAGAAATTCAGAATCAGGAACATAAGCCTGGATAATGGAAAACAACGCCTCCTTGACCTTATCGGTCGTGGGCCTCGTCTTATCTCCTTCAGGCGCCTGCAATACCGCGCCCCTGAATCTTCCGGTCACTACTCTCGGCATCAGATCTGCTCCATCTTCCTGGCGAATCGCAGCTCGAACATCTTCTTTATCGCATCATTCAGACGTTCAGCTTCCTCTCCGCCTTCTTCTATGACTTTATTTACCGCATCACAGGCCTCGCCGGCGATGTTCATATCAGTATACAGGTTTGCGGCCCTTAATGTCGGGATGCCGTGCTGCCTTGTGCCGTAAAAATCTCCCGGGCCTCTTAATTCAAGATCCTTCTCGGCCAAAGCGAATCCGTCGCTCGATTCGCACATCATCTTCATGCGCTGGAGAGCGAGTTCGGATTTGGATTCGGATACGAGAAGACAATATGACTTCTTATCACCTCTGCCGATCCTTCCCCTGAGCTGGTGAAGCGTTGATAATCCGAATCTGTCAGCATCCATTATGATCATGACGTTCGCATTCGGATTGTCGACGCCTACCTCTATTACAGTGGTGGATATCAGTATCTTTATATCTCCCGCGATAAACCTCTCCATCGTCTCGAGCTTATCCTTTTCCTTCATGGAACCGTATAAAACGGCACTGGAATATCTGGAAAGATTGCTCATCGAATCGATGATCTTCTTCATGTCCATGACACTCGTTACGGTATCGTCACCATCCAAAGGTGCGCCTACAAAGTTATCCGCACCCGATTCAGTCTCGTCCTCATCGATCTTGGCACAGACTATATAAACCTGCTCTCCGGCTGAAAGCTTTACGCTCAGGATCTCCTCTATCGCCTTACTCTTTTTTGAATTGACAAACCATGTGGTTATCTCCTGGCGTCCGGATGGTTTTTGTTTTATCACCGAAGTGGCCATATCGCCGTAGATGACCATCGCAAGAGTCCTCGGTATGGGTGTGGCGGTCATTATCAGGTTGTGAACGCTCTTTACCGTTCCGTCCTTTACCGTATCCTTAAACAACAGTTTTTCCCTCTGCTTAACGCCGAAGCGGTGCTGCTCATCAGCTATGACAAGAGCCAGATCGCTGAATCTGATATCATCCGTAAGGAGAGCATGCGTTCCTATTATCACGCGCGCCGAACCGTCTGATATCTTTTCCTTTATCTCATTTTTCTCTGAAGGCTTCGTCTTGCCGAGCAGGAGCACCGGCTCCATGCCGCTGTCCTTCATCAGGTTCGAAATGGTCTTGTAGTGCTGTGATGCCAGAACTGATGTCGGTGCAAGGAGCACTGCCTGTTTTCCCATCAGCGCGGTTATTATCATGGAAAGGGCCGCAACCATCGTCTTGCCCGAACCTACGTCACCCTGGATAAGTCTGTTCATCGGGGTCGTGGACATGAGATCAGTCTCGACATCGCGGAAAGCCGCAGCCTGATCCGCCGTGAGAGCAAACCCCATATTTCCCTTTATCTGACGCCATCTCATTGCAGACTCACGGTCGATACCTTCAGGACCTGACGGTATTACCTGTTCGGCGATCTCCCTGACGCCGTGTCTGGAACTGTACAGTTTCATTCCGATGCCTAAAAGGATCAGCTCTTCATATGCCAGCTGTTCCCTGGCTCTTTTCGCCTCCTCCAATGAGGCGGGGAAATGCGCCATCTCATATACTTCCAGAGGAGATACAAAGCCCTTCTTCTCAGCTATCGAAGCGGGTATGACCGACAGCAGTTCGTTGCCGCAGAGCTTCAGCGCGGTCCTTACCCACTTGGAAATGTTATTCGAAGTAATGCCGGCAGTAAGATGATAAACAGGTCTTACCAGCGCATCGTCGGCGATCTTCTCAGCCTTCTCGATATAGGGATTTACCATCTGCATCTGTCCGTTAAAGAGCGTGACATTGCCATGTACAAAACACTCATCACCCAGAGTAAACTTTCCTGCAAGATAGGACGAATTAAAGAATGTGAGCTTTATCCTCCCGGTGCCGTCGTTAACGAAAAAACTCAGCGGCTTTTTCCTGCTCGTGACATTGACCGTCGGATTGGTCGAGATGGTACCTCTGAAAGAAAGGTCGTATCCGGCATCTTCACCGGCGCGAGCATCCATGTCAAATGATCCTATGGTGCCCAGCTCGGACCAGTCGTCGTAGCGCCACGGAATAAACGCGATCAGGTCATAGATCGTGTATATGTCGAGTTTGGCAAGCCTCTCTTCGGCTGCCGGACCGATACCGTAGAGATCGGTCACGGGATTGGACAGATGGATCGTCGGCATATTATGTCAGATCCTCCTCTTACAGAAAGACGACAGCGGACATTCACCGCATTTCGGCGCTCTTGCCGTGCAGTACTTTCTGCCGAGATCGACCGACAGATGACCTATACTGATCCACTGTGCTTCTGGAAATGCCTTCATTATGTCCTTCTCGACCTTAGCAGGGTCCTCACTGTCTGTTATTCCTGTTCTCTTCATCACGCGCTTGCAGTGCGTGTCGACAACAACGGCAGGTGTGCCGTAGACCTCTCCGACGATAAGATTCGCTATCTTTTTCCCGATGCCCGGGACTTCCATAAGAGCATCAACATCATTTGGAATGACGCCGCCCCATTCGTCCGTCATCTTCTTCGCGAAAGCCATTACCGACTTTGTCTTTGAAGCCGTAAGACCGCAGGGCTTTATTATCTCTGCGATCACTTCAGGCTCCTGGGATGCGATGGACTCCATATCGGGGAACCTGTCGAAAAGCTGTCTTGCAGTAATATTAACCCTTTTGTCGGTGCATTGTGCGGACAATATTCCTCTGATGGCTAAGTTTTGGGGACAATCTGTCTCCAGAGAGCATGAACTGTCGGGAAACTCCGTTGACAGAGCATCGTATATCTGCTTGGCCAGCTTGATGTTCTTTGTATCCTTTGCTGCCAAAACTTACTGCTCCTGATTCTCGGGCGGATAAGGGAAAGAGAATACGAATTTGGCTCCGCCAAGTTCTCTTCCTTCATCGCATATGATCGTCTGTCCGTGTCCTGCGAGGATCTGCTTGCAGATGTAGAGACCGAGTCCGAATCCTTCGGCTTTTCTCGAAGGATCTGCCTGATAGAAGCTCTCAAATATCCTCTGGCGTTTAGATTCCTCAACACCGGCACCCGAGTCTTCGACGGAAATGAAGACTTTCCTCTGCTTCGGATTTGTTTCAGTGGTTATCTTGATCTCGCCGTTCATGGGCGTGAACTTTATTGCATTCGTAATGATGTTGATTATTACCCTGCACAGCTGCTGTGCTTCGCCGTATACGGTAATGCCCGGGCCGGGATCCAATGATTTGATGACTCTTATCTGCTTGTCAGTAAGCTGTGCCTCGAGATTGTCGACAATATCGTTGATCATGTCATTGATATTGAACTCTTCCATCATGTCAGGATCGGGATGTGACAGAGAAGATGCTTCCGTCATCTGAGTAACGAGAGTCCTGATCCTGTCAGTCTGCTGCTTTATAAGCTCGAGATAGTGATCCTGCTTTTCCGCAGGGATAGTTCCGTCTAGCATCGCGGTTACAAAACCGTTGATCGATGTGAGAGGGGTTCTTATATCATGCGCGATCGATGAGATGAACATCTCTCTGTCGTGCTCCTGGTTTTCGAGAGATTCGATCATCCTGTTAACCGTGATCGCCATCTCCGTAAACTCGGAGGAAACCGAGAGAGAAGTGAAATCATTCTGCTGTGAATACTTGGGGTTGACCCTGACCGAATAGTCGCCTTCAGCAACCTTTGCAATGGCCTGTGAGATGTCCTTAACAGGCATGAGGCTGAAGTAAACGAATACGACGTAGAGGATTATCGCGATGACCATTGCGACCATGGCAGGAATGAAGATTATGTTGATATACTCCTGCTTTGTTTCTTCAGTTCCCTCACTGTTGCTTACGATGCAGAAGTAAGGTGTGCCGGTTATCTTGACGCAACTGACCGAAACTACTCTTCCGGTATTGTTCGAACCTGTCTTTGCTATACCCTGTTTGTCTGCCTCGGTTATGAGCTCCAGGATGTTCTTCTGTGCTATGTAGACAGGGGCATCCTCTGTCGTCAGGATGTTGTCGAAAACGTCATATACAAAAGAATTACGGCTGTATATCCTGCCGTTGACATCGGTGATATAGATAGCACCGTTCGAACTGTATGTCTGCGAATTGACAAACTTGTCGATGATACGGGAATTCTTGAAATTATCCGTACCATCGTCATTCGTCGTATATTCAAACGGAATGCTCTGAAGAGAGATTATGGAAGTAACATCTGACGAGAGATCTTCGGCAGCCGATTCCGTACCCCTGCCCACTTTGGCTATGAGGTTGTTGTACATATTCTCATATGAAAGGAACAGCAAGACTGCGAAAACGATCAGCGTTGCCAATACAAGAAATGATATGAGAAATACAGCAAAGCCCGCCGATACTTGCTTACCTTCAGTTCTCGGCGCCATAAATTACTTACCTCGTCTCGAATTTATAACCCTTGCTCCAGACGGTCTTAATGCTCCAATTCTGCTCCCTGTCGGGATTCTCGATCTTCTCTCTGATACGCTTGATATGGACATCGACCGTACGGGATTCTCCGTAGAAATCGTAGCCCCAAACGTTCTCTAAGAGCTGCTCTCTCGTAAATACCCTGTTGGGATTGGATGCGAGGAAGAACAGGAGTTCGAGTTCCTTCGGCGGCATATAGATCTCGTTGCCGTCAACGCAGACAACGTAGCGGATCTTATCGACTGAGAATCCGGGATATGTGATAACATCGGGAGAAGCTTCCTTCGCATCGGAAGATGCGGGAGCTGCGTCACGCTTGTCCGTACGTCTTAAGACAGCCTTGACTCTGGCGAGAACCTCCTTAGGTTCAAACGGCTTAGGGATATAGTCATCAGCACCGAGCTCGAGACCTACGATCTTATCGAGCGTATCAGTCCTTGCAGTCAGCATGATGATGGGAGTGTCAGAAGTCTTTCTGATCTCTCGGCATATATCGTTGCCGTCCATGCCCGGGAGCATGAGGTCCAAAATAACGATATCAGGTACGAAAGCTTGGAATGTGGCAACAGCCTTGTCGCCCTGCATGCATGTGGATACCTGGTATCCCTCTTTCTCGAAATAGAGTTTAAGTACTTCAATGATGCCCGGATCGTCGTCTACGAGCAAAACCTTGTTAGCTGCCATAAGATCACCCCTGCCTCACAACTTCTTAGGTTCTTACCTTTTTGTAACAATGTTACAAAGCCTTATTCTTCGGGGGGAGCACCGCTCCCGACGTCGAAATTGTTTATCTCGGCAGTATAAGAATCCAGATCTGTGAAATTCTTATATACCGATGCGAAGCGGACATAGGACACACGGTCTATATCCATGAGCTTCGACATGATAAACTCGCCGATCTCCGACGAGGATATCTCTTTGTTGAACCTGCCCTCTACGATATGTGTAATGTCGGAACAGATATTCTCTTTGACCTGTTGGGACACTCCGCGTTTCTGGCAGGCGACGTCCAAACTCCTTAAGATCTTATCAGGATCATAGGGCTGCTTGGACCCGTTCTTCTTTATGACCATCGGCTTTAAGCCTTCGATCTTTTCTATGGTCGAGAATCTGGCGCCGCAAACGAGGCAGACACGTCTCCTTCTGACGACAAATCCGTCGTCACTCGGTCTTGAATCAAGAACCTTATCGTTGTTCTCGCCGCATTTGGGACAGACCACTGACCTACTCCCTTAAATTACTGTCCGTCCTTACCGAACATGAACCAGGGCTTAGCGGACTTCTGTGCCTTCTCATCGGGCTGAGGAGCTACGTTAGCCTGAGGTCTTCCGCCCATCTGTACAGGCTGCTGCTGAACAGGAATCTGCTGCTGGGGAATCTGCTGTACGGGAGCCTGCTGAACGGGCTGCTGTACAGGAACCTGCTGAGGCTGAACGGGAGCTACAGGAGCGGGTGCAGGTGCGGGCTGATTAACTGAATCATCACCGAATCTGAAACCGGGCTGTGCTCTCTGTACCGGTACAGGCTGAGCTGCAGGCTCGGACTGTCTCGGTGTGTAGTCTGTTCTCGGCTGAGGAGCTACAGGCTGTCTTGATGTAATAAGAGTAGGATTCTCTCTGGAGAGAACTGATGTGCTTGCTCTGTGGCCTGCAGAAGCATTTACCGTGCCTTCAAAGCCTGAAGCGATAACAGTGATCATGAGCTCATCCTCAAGTGAATCATCAACAACTGCACCGACGATAATCTCTGCCTCGGGTGCTGCTGCCTGACGAACGATGGATGAAGCTGCATCGATCTCGGAAAGACGCATTCCGCGTCCGCCTGTGAAGTTAAGGATAACACCTGTTGCTCCGTCGATAGTAGTATCGAGGAGAGGTGAATTGATAGCCTGCTTGATGGCAACCTGTGCTCTGTCTTCGCCTGAAGCACGGCCGATACCCATGTGGCAGATGCCTGCGTCCTTCATGACACGTGTAACGTCTGCAAGGTCGAGGTTGATGAGTCCGGGGATAGCTACAAGGTCTGAGATACCTGCAACACCGAACTTCAATACCTGGTCTGCCATATTGAATGCTTCTTCGAAGCTTGTATTATCGTCGACAACGTCGAGGAGCTTATCATTGGAAACGATGATGAGGGAATCTACAGACTTCTGAAGTTCTCTTACACCGCGCTCCGCATTGGCTGCTCTCTTTGCACCCTCAAAAGTAAACGGGCTGGTAACTACTGCAACGGTGAGGATACCGAGATCCCTAGCGATCTGAGCAACAACAGGAGCTGCACCTGTTCCCGTTCCGCCGCCCATGCCGGCTGTGATAAAGAGCATATCAGTATTTGCGATAGCCTCTGCGATCTCGTCTCTGGATTCTTCAGCAGCCTTCTCGCCTACGCTCGGATCTGCTCCGCATCCCAAACCTCTTGTAACCTTCTCACCGATCTGTATCTTGATCTCTGCCTTGTTGCGTGCAAGAGCCTGATTGTCAGTATTGATTGCGATGAACGTGACGCCCTGGACACCACTCTCGACCATGCGGTTTACGGCATTGCTTCCGCCGCCGCCTACGCCGATTACCTTAATGCTTGCAACATTAGATTCGTCCATTGAATAGCTGTGCTTGCTCTCAGACATCCTTTTGTTCCTCCGTACCTTTAAACTTTTGTGGTCCAAATCAAAAATAAAATTATATTTCTTGATTAAAAATCTTATTAACCATTCAAAATTTTAACCTAAACACAAGTTTCAATCAATACAAACTGCGTGAAATACTGTGTGAATGTAAAGAAACTTTCACATTTATAATAGCACTAAATATTTGAAATCAAGTTTTTTATCAGTATTCGTCGAAAATATACTCATCACCCGTCATGTCGAGCGATCCGTCGGCCGTAAGCTTGTCGAGCGAATTGGAGTTGCTCGCATAGAGGAGCCATGCCATGTGGTCACCGATGTTGTCCGTGCCGTTGAGCTTAATCTGTATGAGGTTGCCCGATGGCAGGTACACCGTGAGGAAGATATAGCCGCTCGGCAGTATCCTTACTTCAGAAGTGTTCTCGAACATTGAATAGTCACCGCCGACACTTGCGTTATCAGCCGCAAGTATGGCGCCGAGCACGATGATCGCCTTCTTGTAATCGTTCATGTTCGATATCTTTACGGTTTTTCCGAGCTCGGCATATTTGACGTTAAGGCCGCAGATGACTGGTCTGACAGTTCTTTTCGCATCGAAAGATGAAAGTTCCAATACGATGCCGTCCTCATCCAGGGCAGCATAACCGTCAGGAGTCCTGATATAGCAGACCTTCCTTCTCTCTTTGATCCTGATATCCACGGTGGAAGGCAGTTTAACGGATATCCTGATATCCTCGATATAAGGGTTTTCCTGCTTAACGCGCTCTTCTGTCTTGCCGTAGTTGAGCCCTAAGATGTCGAAGATATTGCCGCTTACGCCGCTCATGAGATGAGAGTCGTATTCAAGTCCGACTTCCTTAAGCACTTCCTGGTCTGTCAAAACAACATTGCCTTCAACATGCGCATTTCTTACCCTGAACGCAGGAAGGAATACGACCAGAAGGATCATGATAATAACGGCAACCGCCAGGCATGCAGCGATAACGCCTTTGCGGTTCTGACGGATGAAATCCAATAGACTGCCGTCATCGGATGGAGCAGCCTGTTTGACCGGGCGTTCTCTCCTGACCGTACGGGGAGTCCTGGTTACGGCATTATCACGATTCCTTACCGGAGATACCTTTTCTTTGCCTGACTCTTCATCTTCTTCACCGGAATCTTCGCCAATGTCCTCTTCAGAGTCTTCTTCGGGTGCATCCTCACCTTCATCAGTGTCTCCGTCAGATTCTGCTTCTTCAGACTCTTCTTCCGTATCTCCGGATTCCTCTTCAGCTAATAATTCAAACGGGTTTTCATCCTCATCCCGTTCTGTGTTTTCAGTATCGCCGGATGCCGTTTTTGCAGAATCTTCAGCGGATGCCCCGTCATCTCCGTTCAGGGCACCTTCGTCAGACTTGCCGTCTTCGCCGAATAATCTGTCTAATTCGCTGTCATCCATAGCTAATATTCTATCAGTTTAATTCTCATTCCCAAGGGCTGACTTTATGGCATCGGTAATACGCTTTCCCGTATCCCTGATCGCAAGGCTGCTGCCTGCTTTTCTGATCTGCTCCTGCTTTGCCGGATCATTCAAAAGACCGATGAGGACCGGTTCAAGTTTGCCGGCTTTTACGTCATCGTCGCTTACGACTATTCCGGCACCTTTCTGAGCAAGTGAATTTGCGTTATATGTCTGGTGATCGTGAGCAGCATAAGGATAAGGGACCATAATCGCGCACGCACCCGTTGCCGTGATCTCGGCACAAGTTACAGCGCCGGCACGGAGTATGGAACAGTCGGCAGCTGACATGTAAAGGTCAGGCCTGTCGATGTATTCCCTTATCTCGAGATTCGGAACTGCAAGGATCTCCGGAGTTATCTCGACAGAGTTATGTTTGCCTACCGAGATGAAGAAGCAGATGTCTTTGTATTCAGGCTTCCGCGCCATGTCAAAGATGAAGTTCGTTAGCGTTGCGGAACCCAGAGATCCGCCCATCGTGAACACAAATTTCTGATTGGGAGCTATACCAAGTTCCTTCCTTGAAGATTCTTTTGTTCTGCCGAACATCATGTTCCTCACGGGATTACCGGTATAGACCACCTTTTTTGCTTTTGAAAAGATCGCTTCCTGACCCGGGAAACCCGTCATTACAAGAGCCGCACCTTTGGACAGGAACTTATTGGCCCTGCCGGGAAAAGCATTTGCTTCATGGATCATAACCGGGACATGAAGTTTTTTCGCCGCGGACAGAAGAGGTCCGCTGACATAACCGCCTGTGCTGATGACGCACTCGGGCTTGAAATCATTTATCAGAGAAATGCACTGCTTCTTGCCGCGCTCGAGCGCGAGATAAGAACTTATCATCTTCGGGGACGGCTTCGAAGGCATCGGGAGAGCCTCAACATTGCGGAATTCATAACCTGCCTTGGGAACCAGTTCTCCTTCAAGTCCTATCTTCCTGCCTGTAAAGATGATCCTGCATGTATCGCCGTTTGCTTCGGCATCTTCTTTAAGTAGTTCGGCAATTGCAAGAGCCGGATTGATATGGCCCGAGGTGCCTCCTCCCGTGATCATGTATCGTCTTTCCATCCGGTCAGGCCTCCGTTCTGATCTCTTTCACGGAGGATGCAAGATTCTTCTTTTCGGGACGGAAGGTTCCGCTCCTGGATACGGAGAGAATAAGACCGTATGCGATCAGAAGACATACCTGCGCGGTACCGCCGTAACTGATAAACGGCAGCGTAACGCCCGTAGCCGGGATGACCTGAAGCTCAACCGAGATGTTGAGCAGAACTTCGACAAATATCAGCGCGGTACACCCCGTTGCAACAGTCCGCGAGAACACGTCTTTGGCGCGCCAGCACACCTTTAAACACATGAAGAACATCACCAGATACATCAGCACCAGAACAACTCCTCCGACAAATCCGGTCTCCTCAATGTAGATAGAGAAAATGTAGTCGTTCTGAGCCTCGGAAACGTAATTGTATTTTGCTCTGGAATTGCCAAGTCCGACGCCCCACATTCCGCCAGAACCGAGAGCGTTAAGTGCGTTATCTACCTGACGGGTATCGTCTTTTGTAAGCTCCTCATCTTCAGTTTCACCGTCGGAATTGTAGATCGAGATACGCTTGAAAACGTGCGCATAGTTCTTCATGAATCTGTCTTTCTTTGCCTGAGGCATTAAAGCCCAAGCAATTCCTCCGACGGCGCCTCCGACAATGGCAACTATTAGTCCTCCCACGATCCAGTCTTTGAGCGGGATCTCGGATACGATCGCACACATGGCCACAACCGCAGCAACGATGATGAAACAGGATACGTGCGGCTGAAGAACTATGACAAGGTCGACAAGGATGCAAAGAACTATCGGGATAATGAATTCGACCATCGCATCAATGAGGATCCTTCCGGCTTTACTCTTCGGGCGCTTGACTCTGCCCTCGCTCTTAAGCTGCGCGATCATCGCACGGTAACCCGCAAAAGCAACGATCAGCGCTACCTTGATGATCTCGGAACTCTGGAGCTGGATGGGTCCGATGTTGATCCAGCGGCTCGCACCGTGCTCACGTCCTACGCCGAACAGGATGGTCGCAAGCGCAAGACCGAGACTGAGCACATAAGCTGATATCGCTATCCATTTCTGCTTAAAGAAATCGATCGGGATGAATGCCACGATAAACATTACGACCAGACCGCCTATGGTGAACCTGAGCTGTCTTGTGAGGAACCACGATGAATCCTGGAACTGACCGTATGCATCAGGTCCTGACACAGAATAAAGGATGATCAGACCAAAGACGATCATGACAAAGATCATAAGGATCATCGGAATGTCCGCTGTCTTTACAGCCTTCTCGATCTTAGCCGGAGTAAGGCCTTCCTTTTCCGAAGGCGGTTCGATCAGGCTGTTGATATCGGTTACCACAGCCTTTTCCGGCTCGGGCGAATTAATGCTTCCGTCCGGCTTCTTGTCCGGGATTATCGAATGTCTCTTCTTATCAGCCATCTGTCAGGCATTTCCCTTCTCGATAAAATACTTTGCCACCGTCTCAAAACCGAAGCTGTGCGAAGCTTTGAAGAGCAGCGCGTCTCCGTCTCTCACATATTCATCAAGACGTCTTCTCACGTCTTCGGTATCTTTACATTTTACTATTTCGAGCTCCATATCGACCATGTGGGCTCCTCTTATGAATTCATCCGTGTTGTCGCCTGTGATGAACACTCTGTCGAAGTCATATCCGGCGCATGACCTTCCGGTGAGTTCATGAAGACCAGATGCGAACTTGCCGAGTTCGAGCATGCCGCCCAAAGCCAGTATCTTACGGCGTCCTGCGGCCTTTTTCGAGAAATTCAGGAACGCATCCTCCATCGATTCCGGAGAAGCGTTGTAAGCATCGTTCATGACAAGATATCTGGATGTCTCGAAAGTCGCGCCCTTACCATCGATCGCACTCCTGTTCAGTATCGCTTCAGCTATCTTTTTCTGATTATCGTGTTCTTTGGTGATACCGGTCATGTATGCGCAGAAGACCACGAACAGCGCATTTCTTACTGCATTGTCACCGAACATCCCGACTCTGAGCGGAACGGAGAATTCGGATCTCTTATCCATCCTTTTGAGAACGGCCTTAAAGGAGGTTCCGTTCTCATCTTCTGTTATATTAGTTGCCGAGATGATTATCGGACAAGGAAGATCATCTCCTTCTCCGGTCTGTATGCCGGCGATAAAGTTGTTGATCGGAAGCACTTTGACGCAGTGGTCGAAAAGTATCCTGTCGTCTGCATTGACGGCGATTATGCCTCCGTCAGTAAGACCGTCGCATATCTCCATCCTGGCGTTCATTATCGCATCCTTGCTTCCGAGGATGCCTATATGCGAATAACCGACACTCGTGATTATCGCGATGTCGGGTCTTGCTATCTCTGAAAGATAAGATATCAGGCCTTTGCCTTTCATACCCATCTCGACCACGATGACATCGCAGTCTTCAGGCGCCGAAAGAATGGTCTTCGACATACCTATCTCATTACTGTCTTCCGTATTCGAATGAACTTTGAGTGCCGTTGAAAGGACTTCGGCGATCATGGTCCTGGCCCATGTCTTTCCGATGGAACCCGTTACGGCGATCACCTTGCATCCGAGCTTGAACCTGTAGTGGCTGGCAAGGAGACAGAGTGCGCGTGCCGTATCTTCAACGACAATGGCGACCGCACCTTCGGGTATCTTTTTCGCATCGTCAGTCATTACGGCGCAGGCCCCGAGCCGCACGGCTTCTTCAAGGAAACCGTTGCCGTCGTAATTGTCGCCCTGGAGCGCGATAAAGAGTTCACCGGGTCTTATGGTCCTGGTATCCGTCGATACACCGCAGACTTCGATTGCCGTGGCAAAGACTATCGAATCCGTGTTCGATACGAATCTGCCGCCGACGGCTTTCTTTGCTTCCTCGAGAGTGAACATCATCCTTCCCTGCCCTCTCGTTCCGCTACAGCTTCTCTCGCCTGCTGGCAATCGTCAAAATGTATAGTTCTCTTGTTCTCGAATTCCTGATAATCCTCATGGCCTTTGCCGGCGATGAGAACGGTATCTCCCGCACGCGCCATGTTTACGGCGAGCTTGATCGCGCTCGTCCTGTCAGGCTCGACTTCATATTCACCGTCCGTTTTGGATATGCCGGTGACGATGTTAGCGATGATGTCCTCAGGCTTCTCGTTTCTCGGATTGTCAGACGTGATTATCGTGTGATCCGAAAGTCTTCCGGAAACTTCGCCCATCTCAAAACGCCTTGTTACCGAACGGTTTCCGCCGCATCCGAAAACGGTAATTATCCTGCCCTCGGTATATTCCCTGAGCGTATCCAAAACGCTTTCCAGAGCTGCCGCATTATGGGCATAATCGACCAGGATGTTTACGCCGAAATCATTCTCGACAGGCTGCATCCTGCCCGGAACGCTGATGTTTGCAAGAGCTTCCCTGACAGCGTCTATGCCGATGCCTTCCTTATATGCGGTACAGATCGCGCAGAGCGCGTTATATACATTGAACTTACCTGGGAGAGCAACAAAGATATCTCCTTTGTAGTATACGGAATCAAGCTCAAATACCGTGCCGGTAACATGGCCTCTGCGTTCAGGCCTTAAGTTCTTTGCGGTAAAATCCGCACCGTTATCTATTGCATATGTAAGAAGTTCAACTTTACCTTTGCAGTATTCCATGACTCTGTCAGCAACGCTGCAGTCAAGATTCAATATGCCTGTATCGCAGTTGTCGAATATCCTGAGCTTGCATGAGATATAGTCTTCCATGTCGGGATGTTCGTTCGTGCCAATGTGGTCTTCGTAAAGATTGGTAAATGCGGCTGTACGGTATCTGATGCCTCTTACGCGGTCAAGTTTCAGACCCTGTGAAGATACTTCCATAACAAGGCTTGAACTGCCGGCATTTACAAGCGCGCCCATCATCTCATAGAGATCTTTTGATTCGGGAGTGGTGTGCTCGGAATGGATCTTTTCTCCTGCGATGATGTTGCAGACCGTTCCGATAAGTCCGGTGTTTCTTCCGCTGCGTTCAAGGATCTCCCTCAACATAAAAGCGGTAGTGGTCTTTCCTTTTGTACCTGTGATACCGTAGACGGACAGGATCTTTTCGGGATGTCCGTAGAAATTTGCGCTTAAGTCCGACAGATGCTTATGAGTGTCTTCGATCTCAACGACCGTGAGGCCGTATCTTTCAGCCAGAAGGATCAGTTCCTCATCTGAAAAGCCTTCCCTTCCGCTGTCAACAATAATGGCAGATGCACCTTTCTCTGCGGCCTTTTCCGCATAAGCGTGGCCGTCAACTGTAAAGCCCCTTACGCAAACGAAGATCGATCCCGGAACCGCCTTGCGGGAATCGTATTCAACAGAGACTGTCTCTTTTTCGAGATCGCCTGTTATCAGTCTGTATTCGATATCTTTAAGAACGTTCAGAAGCTGCATCTTCATCTTCCTTTCCCGTATTGGTACCCTCTTAGTTTTCGGGCGTTCCTATATTAAATCAAAAAGTTAAGGTTTCTGTTGTGGCAAAAAGGATGAAATTAACCTGACAGCTCATGCTATGTTTGTGCGTCAGACCACTAATCATCCTCATCGTGACGGTTGTCGGCAGGAAGCGCATCCGTCCTTCCGTCCTCATCGGATGAACTGCCGACGTTGACTGAGGTTGTTTCCTGAGCCTGATTTATCTCACTGGTATCTCTCGAAAGCGTGACGGTAATGATGTCACCTGCATAGACCTGCGATCCTGCAGCGATATTCTGCGAGACGCAAACGCCGGTGATGTCGCTCTTATCCATATCAATGTAGCAGTTGAGGTTGAGCTTGGTGCAGGCTTCCAGGCACTCTACGGCAGTCATGCCCGTCATGTTCGGAACCCTCGTGGTAAGCCACTGTTCCTTTGTGACTCCGTACGGATAGAGCACGACGACACTGCCCTTGTAAAGTTTGTAATTGTAATCCGGATGTGTGGTGGCAATGACCGTATCAGGTGTCATGTCCAGCGTTCCGTAGAGAGTTGAAAGACCGTAGTACGTGATCGCGGAAGAAGCCTGTGCAGCGGTCTTTCCCTCTACTTCCTGTACCCATTTTCTTTCGAGGAGCTGGTCGTATTCGTCTTTGTTGAATCTTCTCTCAACGCCCATATAAGACAGTGTGCCTTCAACGATCTTTGCAGCCGTGGAAGCGGCAGATGAAGAACCGACAGAATAGTCTCTCGGCTTGTTGATGACGACGAGGACAGCGATCTTCGGATCGTATGCGGGAGCATAACAGGAGAACGAGAGAACGTGTGCGCCCTTGAGTTTGCCGACGTCAATCGTTGATGTCGATGTCTTACCGGCCACAGCATAACCTGCAACTTTACCGGCAGAACCTGTACCGTCGGATACAACGCCTTCCATCAGAGTCCTTACGCGTTTGCATGTATCTTCAGAAAACACTGTGCGGACGACCTCAGGTTCGATCTCATCAATGATGTTGCCGTCCGGATCGGTAATGTATTTTACGATGTGTGGAACGAGCAGGTCTCCGCCGTTGATGATCGCGCAGTATGAAGTAATGAGCTGGATAGGTGTGACCGTCGATGACTCTCCGTATGCGAGAACGGCCATATCGACCGTGGTCGGTTCGCTATGGAAGATGCCTTTTCCTTCTGCCGGGAGGTCTACCCCCGTGTGGTCATAGAAACCGAGCATGCGCACATATGAATAATACTTGTTAAGACCGATCCTGTAAGCAAGCTGTGTAAATACCGGGTTGCAGGAATTCTGGAATGCCTTCTCCAGAGTCTCCGTGCCGTGATTGTATCCTTTCTTTTGCGCCCAGCAGGAGATCGTATGCTTTGACGAGATGGCGATAGGCTCATCGCTGAAAAGTTCGTCTTCCCTTGCGAGGTTCTCTTCAAAAGCCATGCATGTCGTAAGCGACTTGAATGTTGAACCGGGCTCGTATGTATCGGATACGCATCTGTTGCGCCATGCGTTAGCCATGACGTATTGGACCTGATCCTCAGAACTCATCAGGTTCCAGTCTTCTTCGCTCGTACCGTAAGGCATTGCGTACGGATCGTTAAGATCGTAGTTCGGAAGCGATACCATCGCATAAACGGCGCCAGTATAAGGATTCATTACGATGGCGCAGACACCGTCGATGGGATCGTATTTCTCATACGCTTCCTTAGCGGCCTGCTCGGCTATTCTCTGGATACTGATATCGATGTTGGTGACTATGTTATTGCCATCCGATACAGGGATCGTCGTTGCGTCGGAATACGGAAGAACGCCTCCCGTGATCTCGTCCGTTTCCGAGTATCTGTAGCCGTCTTCACCTGAGAGCACTTCGTTATAATATGCTTCAAGTCCGTAGATGCCCTTAAGGCTCTCACCGTCGTTCTTTGCGTATCCGATGACCTGTGAAGCAAGGTTTCCGTAATTGTAGTATCTCTGGGGAACTGCCACGAAGCCGAAGCCCTTGATCTTGTTATCTTTCAGGTACTTCTCGAACTCGGCTTTCTTCTCGGCGGGGACATTCTTGATAATGTCGCATCCTTCGACATTATTTCTCTTGTCGGTCTTATCCTCAGGATCTTCAGGGATTATCGAATCGAGTTTTGCATAATCGACACCGAGATAAGATACGACCGCCTGCATTATCTGGACCCTGTCCATATCAGGTGCAGTGACAAGCTTCGGAGAGCAGATTACTGTAAAGTCGTAAGTATTTGAAGCGAGCGGAGCTCCGTTGGAATCGTATATCATTCCCCTGTCCGCACTGTATGTCATGAGTGTCCACTGCTCATCAGCGGCAGCTCTTGCATATTTATCGTAATCTACGACAGTTGTCTGATAGAGAGTGTAGACAAGATATCCCGAGTAGCCGACGACCGCTGCAGTTACAACCGAGATCCAGAACTTAGGAAAGAAATCATGCCTGAAGCGGCGTCTTTGCTTCTTCGGCTTGGGCGCTTCTTCCGTGACTTCCTGTGAGCCCGTTACGGGTTCTTTTTCGTTATTTACCGGGATGAGCCGCATAGTAATCAGCCAGAGCGTCCTTGGAATCATTGAAAGCATCGTCATTGATTCCGTCGGTGTTGTATGTCATTCTCGTACGGAGTGAATCCGTATTAGGAATGGGAAGATTGATAACCTGATTCTGGTTAGGATCCTGCATTCCGAGAGCCAGCGCCTGGGCACGGATTACGTCCATGTCCGCGATACCGTTCGCATTCTCTTCAGCATTTACGATCTCTCTTTTTGCTGTATTGATCTGATCCTTGAGATTGGAATTGTCTCTTGCGAGCTCGGAAAGTTCGGTCTGCGGATAGAGGAGCAGCATTACAAAGAATCCGATGAGGATTACGAGGCCGATCGAAAGGATGGTCTCGAAAAGTCTTCTGCCCGTAAGTCTTCTGGACTTTTTCTTGTTCTCGCGTCTGGTCTTGGCATCTTCGTGATCACGTGCATAACTTACCGTTCTTGCACGGACATCCTCATAAGATATAACGTCTCCGTTTCCGCCTTCATGAGACGCGCCGGAATTTCCGTTGCCGCCGATATTGCCGTTTCCGCCGGAGTTGCCGTTTCCGCCAAAGTTTCCGCTTCCGCCGGAACTGCCGTTTTCTCCGGAATGGTTGTTAATGCCGGACATGCCATTGCCTTCGGCATTATCGCTTCCTTCGGAACCGTTACCGTTGTGCTTAAGGGTTATATCCGTCTTTTTTGCAGACAGAACCTCAAGGAGCATCTCATCTTCAACGCCCACTTCAAAGCTTTTAGCTTTTCTTTCCGGATTTCTGACTGCCATCTTTATATTCTCAACCTCTGACCTGAATGTTAGTTGTACTGTTCGTTATCGTTCCTCTCAAATACCCTTAGTTTCGAACTTCTCGATCTGGGATTTATCTCAATCTCCTCTTCCGTTGGCTCGATGGGTTTCTTTGTAATAACCGTTCCGAGTGACTTCTTGCCGCAAACGCATACGGGGAAATCACGGGGACAGGTGCAGGGACTCTCAGCGCTCCTGAATGCTTCCTTTACGATCCTGTCCTCAAGCGAGTGGAACGAGATCACGGCGAACCTTCCGCCGGGTTTAAGTTTTCTTATTCCGTCCTGGAGCAGAGATTCAAGTCCGCTCAGTTCATGGTTTACTTCTATTCTTATCGCCTGGAAGCATCTCTTGGCCGGATGCTGATCCTCACCGCTGCCGTGACCTGGCATATATTCCTTTATAGCTGCCGCTAGTTCCGTTGTCCTTGAGAACGGCTTTGTTCTGCGTCTCTCGCAGATACCGTCGGCAATCCTGCCTGCGTGGCGCTCCTCGCCGTACTCTCTGAAGATCCTCTCGAGATCATCTCTCGAATACTTGTTTACGACTTCAGCAGCCGTAAGCCATTCATTAGGGTCCATTCTCATGTCCAAAGGACCGTTCTTCATGTATGAGAAGCCTCTTTCAGCCGTATCAAGCTGATATGAGGAAACGCCGAGGTCAGCCATGATGCCGTCGACCTTGCCGATCTTAAGGCTTCTGATGATGTCATCGATATCCCTGTAATCGGACTTTACGGGCATCCAGTTAATACCCTCAAACGCTTCTCTTCTTTCCATGCATGCCGCAAGAGCCGCATCGTCCTTGTCTATCGAGACAAGGATGCCCTGACCTCTCATCCTTCTCGCGATCTCGGCGCTGTGGCTTCCGCCGCCTGCAGTGCAGTCGACATAGATGCCGCCGGGTCTGACGTTAAGCGCGTCGACCGTCGGATAAAGAAGTACGGGAATGTGGTCAAAATCAGAGACCTTTAACATAGCACATCGTCTCCAGTCCTACTATATTGCTCAAGTCGTGATCCTCGTGGTCATAGAATACCTTCGTGCAGATATCGAGCTTGTAACCGATATCGAAAACACATATCTCGTCACCGGGTTTTGCTCCGATGTTTTCCCAAAGTTCGCTGTTAACCGAAACTCTGCCCTGTGCATCAACATTGATCTCTCTGGCTTCACCGATGATCGTTCTCATAACTTTGTTGAATCCCGGGACAGCGGTGTTCCTGTCGGGGTTCATGAACGACGGCAAGATCTCCTTTTCATAGTGCTCCTGGGAGTAGACGCAGAGATAGCCGCTGTCGATGCTGTTGGTAACTACAACAACACTTCCAAGCTTATCTTTGAGCTTTGCGGGAATGAAAAATCTTCCCTTAGCGTCTATTTTCTTTACGTCTCTTGCCATTTTGAGTCTCAGTTAGCTTGATTTTGCGGGGTTTTAAGTTACAATAGGTCAATCAGACCATTTTGCTCCACTTTTGTGAGAGTTTCCTCCCCTTTTCACCACACAACTGTATTCTATTCGTAACTTTCTTTTAATGCAAGAGGATATTTGTAATTTTGGTGAAATTTGTTAAATATTTTTTCCAGGTCCTTTATTTCCGGACATTTTCAGTCAACGGCGGGCATTTGCGGAAGCTGCTATTGCGGGAATGATACAGCAGAAATGGGGTTTCGGCAAGTCTTGAGGATTAGTACAGAGCCCGTAATTTAGCGGGGGTGCAAAGTGGAGGAAAAATTCCGTCTCCGGCCCTAAAAGCGAAAAATGGATGAAATCTGTTCCTTTTTCACACCGCACAGGGAGCGGATAAACATACTGAACAGCCGCAGTAATATGCGGTTTATATCTCTCTGAAATCCGGATAGGACGGAATGGCACCGTGCTTTTGGACGCTGACGGAACAATACCGGTTCGCGAAGTCCAGACAATCCTTTATGACATCGGAAGAACAGCTGCCGAGGCCGTCACGCTCTATGCCGTGTGCCCTGAGGCTCCACAGGAACGAGCCGATAAAAGCATCTCCTGCACCGGTTGTGTCGACAGCCTTAACTGCAGGAACCGCAGAATCGACCATGCCGCACATGTTTACAGCGCATGCGCCGTCCTTGCCTTTTGTAAGTATGATGAGCTTAACGTTGCCGCAGCCAAGGACCGAAAACGCTTCATCAGGATCTGATGTTCCGGCTATGAACTCAAGTTCCTCATCTGATATCTTGAGAATGTCGCATTCGGGCAGGAACTCCCAGATCACTTTCTTTAATTCATCTTTATCTTCCCAGAGCATGAACCTGAGATTGGGATCGAAACTTACGATCGCGCCGTTTCTCCTCGCTATCGTTACTGCGGTTTTGTGAGCGTCCCTCATCGGGAAGTCTCCCAGTGAAACGCTGCAGAAATGCAGGGCATAACAGCCGTCCAGCATCTCGCCCGTTACCTCAGAAGGGGCAAAGAGCATATCCGCAGAAGGATTTCTGTAGAATGAATAAGTGCTCTTCCCGTCAGCCGTCTGACTGACGAACGCGAGTGCCGTATTTGCTTCAGATGTATAACTTATATATGAAGTATCTACTCCCGCCTCATTCAGAGTCCTTGTTATCAAATCACCGAACGGATCGTTCCCGAGCTTGGTTATCATGCGGGACTTGCCGCCGAGCTTTGAATAAGCCGCGCTGACATTTGCGGGCGCACCGCCCACAGCGGGAGAAAAGGCGCCGACTTCGTGGAATTCGCAGCCTTTTCTGTCCGGAATGAAATCGATAAGCGCTTCGCCTATGGCAACGAGCGTATCGTTCAGCCTCAATGTACATACCGAAGCTGACGCGCCTACTACCGCGATCCTTACCTGCCTGTATTCGGGATAGAATCTGGTACTCATGACATACTGCCCGTCATTGATGTATATCTCGAGAGAAGACACATCCGCGATGATCTTCAGTGTTTCGAGATCTGAGATCTTTATCCTGCGCCCGGTCCTGCCGTAACCTTCACCGTTGGAAAAACTTAAAGTAAGTACACCCTGCTCTTTATTCCATCTTATCTCCGCTCCTGAAACGGAAACACACACATCAGAAGAACATCCGTCAACGTCGGCTTCAAAAGGAAGTCCCGTCCATGCTTCACCTTCAACCGCTTTGGCCTTTCCCTTTATTCTTTCCAATTCCCTTAACGGTCTCTGGATAAGCCTGCCGTCCGGTCCCGCCGATATCTCACGAGGCAGAGTCAGGCAATGCTGCCAGCCGTAAGGCACAGTCGGATTGGCATACGAATCATCGCCTATGCCCATCCATCCGATAAGAAGCCTTCTTCCGTCAGGTGCGGTGAAAGTCTGGGGCGCGTAGAAATCAAAGCCGTAGTCGAACTCTTCAAAATCACGGAGTTCATTTCCGTCAACAATGAAATAACCGCTCTGGAAAAAATTCTGAAATCTGTATTCACCCTGCTCGATCCCCTGAGGGCAAACGGCAAGATATTTCTTTTCTCCGATCTCAAAAACATCGGGGCATTCCCACATGTATCCCATACCGGGAGCCGTTAAGCATCCTTTATATTCGAGTGAATAAACATCTGTACCTTCGTAGAAAAGAACACATCCTTTGTCTTCTGTCGTCCTCGCACCGAGCACCATCTTATAAACGCCGTTTTCGAAAGTGACCTTAGGGTCTCTTACATGACACGAACAGAAAGACGGATAATCGCTGTTCGTTAAGATGACCTTCTTTGATGACATTTTCGAGCCGTCTTCGGAAACCGCAAATATGACATTGGCGCCGCGGCCTTCAAGAACGTAATCGTAATCGCCTTCCTCCATCACGTTTCCCGTATAGAAATATTCGGCATGATCGGCAAAAGCAACCGCAGATCCGGAAAATACCCCGTCCCTGTCTTCCGGAATGCCGGCAGAAAAGACAATCCCGTCATATTTCCATGAAAGAAGATCTGAACTTATATAGTGTCCCCAGCAGCGGGTGCCCGAGCCGTCAGGAGTGCCGGGCGAATACTGGAAATAGACATGATACAAGCCGTCAAAAAAGCAAAGTCCGTTAGGATCGTTCATCCAACCTTCCGGCGGTTCAATATGAAGATTCTGTCTCCATCTGCCCTTCATTGAAAACCCCGCTATGATTTACGCGACATCGATATGTTCAGGATTACTCCGAACGCGAGATAATTGATCAGCATGGCGGTACCGCCAAGGCTTATGAAAGGAAGCGGAATACCCGTGATCGGCAGAAGTCCGACTGACATACCCATATTCTCAATGTAATGGAACGCGAAATAACTTGTAAGACCGGTAAGCATATAGGACGCCGATTTGGAAGGGACCTTTGAGGCCACGAAAAGACATCTGCACAGGAAGAAGAACGCGAGGATTATTACCGTGGTCGTTCCTATAAATCCCATGTGTTCGGATATCGCCGCAAAGATAAAGTCACTCTCCTTAACAGGAACCGACGTCAGGATACCCGTGTGGTTGCCGGTAAGACCGCCTGAAGCGATTGCGTGCTGCGACTGAAGGAGATTGTATTCGGCTCTCGGATCGGAACCCTGGAAGACAAGCGATAAGATCCTGTCCTTCTGATAAGCTTCCAGATAGAAATACCATACTGCAGGAAGCACTACAACGACGATGGTAGAAAACGCGAGCAGGAAATACCTGTATCTTACTCCCCAGGCGAACATCATGCATACGAACGTAAATACGATGACCATCGCGGTACCGAAGTCGGGCTGGGTAAGTATGAGCAGCATCGGCGGAGCATAAACGGCCGCCATGATGCCATAGCCTTTGAGGAGAGATACCTCTTTGTTGTGCATCATTTCGAAGATGTCCGAAGCCACCATAATGAGTCCTATCTTGGCGAGCTCGGAAGGCTGGAAGTTTCCGATAACCGGAAGATTGAGCCAGGAGTCCGCGCCCCAGGTGCCGGCAAGCGAATAGCCGTCGATAGGAACAAGGATCAAAAGGAAGAGCGATACTGCGTAGATGAGTCTTCCGATGATCTTAAGGAAATGCTCGTCCAAAAGGCTTATGATCAGCGCGCAGATGATACCGCCGACAGTAGCCGCTATCTGTCTGTAATAGTTGCCCGGATAAGCCGCATAACCTTTGGACAGAACTTTTTGAAGGACATAAAGGCCGATTATCGTCATTGCCAGCACGGGCACGACAAGATAATAGTCGACGGTCTTAAGACCGTCTTTCCCGCGAAGTCTTACAACGCCGGAACCAGCCTTATCCATTATTATTTCTTACCTTCTCCTGTCAGAGCGCCTTCATAGAGTTTTGCGGGAAAGCCCTTCTTCTCGATCTTCTTAGTTCTTGCAACAGCAATATAGATGAGGCCTGCAACAACGAAAACAAGAGAAAGGAGCTGTGAGATCCTGATGCCGGTTCCCGTGATGTACAGGGAGTCGGTCCTCAATCCTTCGAGGAAGAATCTTGCGGTTCCGTAAAGGATGAAATAAACGCACGATGTCTCGAAAGGGATCTTGGAATGCTTTCTCACATAAAGGAGTATAAAGAAAATAATGAGATCGCAGATCGATTCATAAAGGAATGTCGGATGCACCGGCATTGTGGGAACCAGAGTCAGGCAGTTCATTCTGAGGAACTGCTCGACAGAAGGACTTGTCATGCCCCAAGGCAGATTGGTCGTGGTACCGAATGCTTCCTGGTTGAAAAAATTGCCCCATCTTCCGATGGCCTGACCCAAAGGCAGATATACTACGCAGTAATCGGCAAGCTCCCTGAAAGGAATCTTCCTTATATAGCACATGACAAAGCCGCCGATGAATACGAGGATGACTCCGCCGTAAATGGCTAGTCCGCCGGATCTAGTATCGAAGATCAGTTTCCAGTCCTGCTTGTAGTAATCCCAGTTGCATGCAACATAGTAAGCTCTTGCGCCGATAATGGCACAGGGAATTATCATGAGGATCGTATCGTATACGAGTCCCTCAGGGAAGTTCAGTTTTTTTGACTGCTTTACGGCGAGAAAGACGCTCACGATAAGAGCCAGCGCGATCAGGATGCCGTACCAATATACGGGGATATTGCCGATCCTGAATGCGACCGGATTTATCTCCACGTTTATCCCCAGACCGGGGAATTTAACCTCTTCCATGTTTATCATGTTTCCTTATCCTCCTGCCCTAGCCGTACAGGCCCGGGTAAATCCCTGATATATTACCACAAAAAGAAGTTTATAACTTTCAAAAGTTGTTTTCGAGGGAAACTGAAGGATTACCCGAAATATGCCTGAAAATCCGTATTCCCGGAAACGGGGTCCGGCAGACCGTCTTTAACGGCGTTCTATAAAAGCCCTTCAGCCTTCAGATATTCAAGAGCCTGAACCTTATTTATCTCAACCGCCCTGATAAGATCGTCCTTGGAAGTCATCTTCTCTTCAGGTCTTAAGAAATGCAGCAGCTCGACGGTAAGGTTTGCTCCGTAGATATCCTCGTCAAAGTCAAAGATATAAGTCTCGGCGACATCGTTCACCGCATCTTCGAGCGTCGGTCTTCTTCCGACGTTCGTGACTCCGTAGAGGACTCTCTGACCGAGAAGTATGCGCGATACATAGACGCCTCTTCTCACCACATATTTATCTTCAGGAATGTTCAGATTTGCCGTCGGAAAGCCCATTGTCCTTCCGAGCATCTTTCCCTGCACGCAGCGTCCGGAATATGAATACGCCCTTCCGCCACAGAGTTTCGAAGCAAGATCGACATCGCCCTCTCCCAGAGCGCTCCGGAGCCAGGTCGTGGATATCTTCTTCCCCGTGTCTTCGAGCATGCGGTCTCCGACCACTATGACGCGGACGTTATTTGCTTTACCGAACTCTTTTATCATGGCGACATCGCCGCCGGCGCCTTTGCCGAATCTGTAATCCTCACCCATGACGAGGGTATCGGCTACGGCACGGTTTAAAATGATATCGGTAAGATACTTTTCGGGTTCCATGTCCTTAACCGCATCAAAGTCCAGTACGAGCAGTTCGTCCGCACCCGTTCCGCCTATCAGTTTAAGTCTCTCTTCCGCTGTATATAAAGGCTTATCACCGGATTTGCAGAGATTTCTAAATGTCTGGACGGTTGATGTAAGACCGTCCCTTCCGGCTGTGGAAACAGCTTTTCTGATGATGTCCTGATGACCCTGATGGAGTCCGTCAAAAAGGCCGAGCGCGATTACGCGGCCCTTTGTCCCAAGCGGGAGGTCATCGATACCGTATGTGCTGCAGACTTTAATCATGAGCGTAGAGCCTTTCTATCCTCATAGTAAGAGCGCCATTTTCCATTGAAGGAAAAACAACGGCAATAAGCCGGCCTTCGCTTGTCGCCCTGTAATAGACGCGTTCTTCCGGAACATCAACTGCCAAAGGAAACGCGATCTTCCTGCCGAACTTTATGTCCCCAGTCTGCTTTGCATCGAGCTTTATCTCCGGCAGGAAACTCAATGTCTCAGAAGCATCCCTTACAAACGAGAAGTCATCTTCCATGACCATCTTTTCGAGTTCTTCCGGAGTATAGGCATCCTTTACGCTGAACTGTCCGTTGACCGTTCGCCTGAGAGATTCGGCATATGCGCCGAAACCCGTGATGTCGCCTAAGTCCGAACAGATGGTCCTGATATACGTTCCCTTGGAGCACATGCAGTCAAAGTCCACCGCTATGCCCTTTTCAGGTATTTCTATATTCCTGATATCAAGTGCATATATGGTTACCGGCACAGGCTTAAGGTCCGGCATCTCGCCTTTTCTGGCAAGTTCATATGCTTTCTTTCCGTCGATCTTCTTCGCGGAATATGCGGGAGGAAGCTGTTCTCTTGTCGCCTGCACTTTGGAAAAAGCCTGACGGATCTTTTCATAACCGCCAGCGGAAAGCTCTGCGATCTCTTCTTCGGAAGGATAATCTTCTGATACAAACTCACCCGTCTTGTCCATCGTATCGGTTCTTGCACCGAAGATGCATCTGCATGAATAGCCTTTGTCAAATCCTTCGCAGAATCTGAGATACTTAAGTCCCTTTCCGACAAAGACCGGCAAAAGTCCGGTGGCAAAAGGATCGAGCGTACCGAGATGCCCGACTTTTCTGGTTCCGAGGAGTTTTCCGACAAAACGGTCCGTCTTGAAGGACGTCCATCCTTCAGGCTTGTCTACGAGTATGAATCCGTCCTGGATCATATGGACTCACTTACCTTCGCGACAATCTCTTCGGCAAGCGCGAATATATCGGCGTTTCTGGCCGTGAAGCCTGCCGCCCTGACATGTCCGCCGCCGCCGAATCCTTCGGCAAACTTCGAACAGTCGAAATAATCCTGCGATCTGATATTGCCTCTTATCTCGCCGTTCTCGAGTCCTCTCAGAACGATCGCGAGTTCCACTCCGTCTATGTCGCGCATTGCGGAAACGACGTCATCGACGCCGTCGGGTCCGGCATTATATTCGACAAACTGCGAATAAGGCACAACGGTAAGAGCAAACTTGTCACCGTAATAGAACCTGACTTCAGATCTGGCTTTTGCCGACAGCAGGAATTTCTGTTTTGTCTTCCTGTCGAAAAGGTTGTAGCAGACTTCAGAGATATCTCCTCCGAGTTCGATCAGAAGACCCGCGGTCTCCAGCGTCTCGGGACGGGTATTCTTAAAGGTGAATCTTCCTGTATCAGTTACGATACCCGCCAAAACTGCTTTTGCGGCATTCGGCGCAAGGATATCCTTTATCTCTTTCCCCGTCATTGCGGCTATCTGCTCGGCAACATAAAATACCATCTCACTTGCCGAGGATGCATCGGGATCGATCCACATATTGTCAGACCTTGCCGTTACCGAAGCGTGGTGGTCTATGACGATCCTGTTCTCTATCGAATCAAAGATCACTCCGCATATTCCCATCCTTGAAGGCTCGGAAATGTCCGCTGCAATTGCGGCTCCGACCTTTTTACCGGCTATGGTGCCTGATGAGGAGTATTCATCCGAGAGGTCGGATTCCGCTGCCGGATGGAAAAAGAAATCATCTATTTCCAGGAACTTCATGTTCTCGGGAAGTGCCTCGGGCATGGCAACATATGCATCCGCTCCGAGACTTCTGATCATGGAGCAGATACCCGATGCCGATCCCACGCAGTCTCCGTCCACACTTCTGTGAAGGAAAATAAGGATCATCTCGTTGGCTGCTCTTGCTTTCTCTATAACGCTTAAGATATTTCCGGCGCTTCTTGCGCTCCCTTCTTTATAGCGTTCTCTCATTAATGGATCTCCATTCTGTTCAGTTCAGCAAAAAGGAATGGCAAAGAAGCCTTATGCTTCTTCGCCATCTTCCTCTTTATTGCCGTTTTTTTCTTCTCTCGCAAGTCTTCTTGCTTCGTCTTCCTTGATCGTCTTATCGATCAAAGCTTCCATCCTGAGCGCGTTGTTAAGGGTGTTATCAAGTTTGAAGCTGAGTTCCGGAGCGATCCTCAAGTTGATCTGCTGCACGGTCTCATAACGGATAAATCCCTTAGCGTGCTCTATGGCTTCCATGGCTTCCTTCTGTGTCTTCTCGTCGCCGTAGACAGAGATGAAGACCGTGGCGTGAGATAAGTCCCTGCTCATCTTCACGGATGTAACAGACGTAAGCAAAGGAACCCGCGGATCCTTCAGCTTGGTCGAGATAATTGTGGAGATGATCTTCTGTATCTCATCTCCGACTATCTCAGGTCTTCTGTTTTTCATATCAGTCCCTCTTAACTTCGATGTTGCCGAATGCTTCGATAACATCGCCGATCTTAATGTCGTTGTACTTCTCGACCGTAAGACCGCACTCGTGTCCGGACAGTACTTCCTTTACGGAATCCTTCTCGTGCTGCAGTGAGCCGAGAACACCGGTATAAACAACGACGTCGTCTCTGATGACTCTGACACTTGAAGCTCTCTGGATCTTACCGTCAGTGACATAGCAGCCTCCGATGGTTCCGATTCCGCTGACCTTGAAGAGCTGTCTGACTTCCGCATGACCCCAGATGACCTCTTCGATCTTCGGAGCGAGCATACCCTTCATTGCGTTCTCGACATCTTCGATCGCGTTGTAGATGACGCTGTAGAGTCTGATGTCAACGCCTGTCTCTTTTGCCTTATCAACGATCATCTGTGAAGGTCTTACATTGAAGCCGATGATGATCGCATTGGATACGTCAGCGAGAACGACGTCGGACTCGTTGATCGCACCAACGGCACCGTGGATGACGTTGATCTTGACCTCATCGTTGGAGAGCTTCTCAAGGGACTGCTGAACTGCTTCAACAGAACCCTGAACGTCTGCTTTGATGATGATATTGAGATCCTTGACATCGCCTGCGGCCATCTGTGCGGCAAGTGTGTCGAGGCTCATCTTGGATGATCTGTGGAGCTTCTCTTCTCTCTGCTTGATCTTACGCTTTTCAACAAGCTGTCTTGCCGTCTTATCGTCAGATACGGCATAGAGGATCTCGCCTGCCTCAGGCACTTCGGGAAGACCCAGGATCTCGACAGGGATGGAAGGCCCTGCCTTCTTGATGGGAGCACCCTTGTCGTCGTACATGGCTCTTACATTACCGAGGATAGGACCGCATACGATCGTATCGCCCTGTCTCAGTGTACCGCGCTGTACGAGAACGGATGCTACAGGACCTCTGTTCTTATCGAGCTTTGCCTCGATAACGGCACCCTTTGCCTGGCTCTTAGGATCCGCCTTGAGTTCCATGACGTCAGCTGTGAGCAATACGTTTTCGAGCAGGTCGTCGATACCTGTTCCCTGCTTTGCGGAGATGGGTACCATGATCGTCTGGCCGCCCCATTCCTCGCATACAAGGCCGTACTGTGTAAGTTCCTGCTTTACTCTGTCGGGATTTGCGCCCGGCTTATCGATCTTGTTGATCGCAACGATGATCTCCGTGTTTGCTGCCTTTGCGTGGTTGATGGCCTCGATCGTCTGAGGCATTACGCCGTCGTCTGCAGCTACAACGAGGATCGCGATATCCGTGAACTGGGCACCTCTGGCTCTCATCGTCGTGAACGCTTCGTGACCGGGAGTATCGAGGAATGTGATCTGGCGGCCCTTGAGACGTACGGTGTAAGCACCGATCTTCTGCGTGATTCCGCCTGCCTCGCCCTCAGTAACGTTAGCTGATCTGATCTTGTCGAGGAGTGATGTCTTACCGTGGTCAACGTGACCCATGACTACAACTACCGGCGGCCTGGGTTCGAGGTTCTCCGGATTGTCTGCATCATCGAAAAGGATATCCTCTTCCGTCTTCTCCTCAAGGAGTTCTGCATTGATGCCGAAGCTGTCTGCGACAAGGCATGCGGTATCGAAATCGAGTTCCTGGTTAATGGTAGCCATTACGCCGAGCTTCATCAGAGCCATGATGATATCAGAGCTCTTCTTGCCGATACCTTCGGCAAATTCCTTGACCGTGATGAAAGCGGGGATCTTGATCTCGGTGATGACCTGCTCGATCACAGCCTGCTGCTCGGACTGCTTCTTTTTCTTCTTCTTGAAAGAGAAATCGTCATAATCACCGTCGCTGTTGACGCGTCCCGTGAACTGGGATGTGCGTGACTGCTTTCTCTTGTCGACATTGGCGTTCTTCTCGCCGTCTCTTCTGTCTGTATTGCTGTGTTTCTTGTCGAAAGCGCTCTTCTCGGCATAAGAAGATCTGCTCTTCTTTGCATCTTCGATCGGAGCTTCAGCTCTCGGCTTGGGCGCTCTCTTGAACTGGGGACGTGATCCGTCCTCATCCTTATCCTTGTCAAAGCCTGCGCCCGGCTTCTGGAATCCGCCGCCCCTGTTGCCGCCGAATCCCGAACCGCCGCTTCTTACAGGACTCTTCTTGTCCCTGCCGGCATAAGTGATGACAGTTGAACTCCTGATCGTCTCGCCTCTGGCGGGAACATCGGGAAGCGAGATTACAGCGGAAGAAAGTCTGGGTTTTGTCTCAGGCTTAACTTCGGGCTTCTTCTCTTCCTTAACAGGTTCTGTCTTTTCCTCAGGCTTCTTCTCTTCCTTTGCGGGCTCGGCCTTTTCTTCGGGCTTCTTCTCTTCCTTTACGGGTTCTTCAGCCTTCTTCTCTTCCTTTTCCTCAGCCTTCGGAGTCTTTACTGCGGGAGCAGTCTTCTTTGCAGGCTTCTTCTCCTCTTTATCCTCAGCTTTGGTTTCCTCGGTCTTAGGCTCTTCTTCCTTCTTCTCAGAAGACTTCTTTGTCGTGGCCTTCTTTGCTGCAGGCTCTGCCTTGGCAGCAGTCTCAGTCTTAGCTGCGGCAGTCTTTTTTGCAGGCTTCTTTTCCTCTGCAGGCTTCTCTTCAGCCTTTTCTGCAGCTGCTTCCTTCTTCGGAGCAGCCTTCTTGGCAGGCTTGACCTCTGCTTCCGGAGCAGGAGCAGGTGCCGGAGTCTCTACCTTTGCTTCAGCAACGGCAGGGGCTTCGGGTGCCTCTTCAGTCTTTTTCTTATGTACGCGTCCGAGCCTCATCTTCTTGCTGCCGGATACGCCTCCGACAGTCAGACCGCTCTTTTTATTTTCATTGTCTTCACTCATCAAGTATCTTCCTCCTCGTTGATATTCTCGAGTATGGCGGAAATGCCTTCCGCAAAGTTCTTGTCAGTAATTGCCGCAACTGTTCTGTTTGGCTTTCCCAGGGCGTCTCCCAGTTCTTCCGATCTTGCAAAACTGTAGCAGGGGATCTCATCTCCGTCTGTTATGTTCTTTAAGATCCTGTTCAAAGAGTTGGCCGAAATGTCTTTTGTGATGATCAGGAGCTTAACGTTGCCTGAGCGTATCGCTCCGGTCACGGCGTCGTTTCCCGATACCACTTTGCCTGCGCGTGATGCAAGCCCGATCATTCCGAGTGCTCTTTCCTTCTCTGTCATCCGTTTTCAGCTATGCTCCCCAAAAGAGTCTGAGCCAGTTCACCGATCTCTTCATCGGTCAGAGGCTTCTTAAGTCCTTTCGAAAGCCTGGCTGCCTTCTTAAGCTCAGCCGTTATGCATGCCTTGTTACGGCAAAGATACGCGCCCCTTCCGGCAAGCTTGCCGGTGGGATCGTATGAGACTTCGCCTTCCGGAGTCACGACGATGCGCAAGAGATCGTTCTTATCTCTTACCGTCCTGCAGGATACACAACTTCTTTGCGGCTTCTTCTTCATAACATCAATCTTACTTACTGATCTTCTTTGCCTGTCTCATCATCAACGACCTTAAAGTCATCGATAAGTGCCTTGGAAGCTTCAACGCTCTCGTCAGACTCTTTCTTGATGTCGATCTTGAATCCTGTGAGTCTTGCTGCGAGACGGACGTTCTGACCGCTCTTGCCGATAGCGAGGGAGAACTGCTGGTCAGGTACGATTACCTTTGCATATCTCTCGACTTCACCGTTCTCGTTTGTGGTGATCTCGGTATCAACTCTTGAGACCTTTGCAGGCTGCAGAGCTTCACTGATGAAGAGTGCGGGATCTTCCTTCCAGTCAACGATGTCGATCTTCTCTTCAGCGAGCTCGTTCATGATCTGCTGGACTCTCTGGCCTCTCTGGCCAACGCAGGAACCCTTTGCATCGATATCCGGATCCTTGGAGTAAACGGCGATCTTTGTTCTGGAACCTGCTTCTCTTGCTACGGATCTGATGATGACGTCGCCTGCCTTGATCTCGGGGACCTCGAGCTCAAAGAGTTTTGTAACGAGTCTTGCGTCTGTTCTCGAAAGAACAACGGAAGGTCTGCCGTTAGCTTCCTCAACGCCCATTACGAGGAACTTCATGATCCTGTCCTGATCGTAATGCTCGTTGCGGTTATTTCTGATCTGGCCGTCATGCTTAACAACGGCTTCTGCACGTCCGATATTTACATAAACATTTCTTGCGTCTCTGCGTACGATGGTTCCGGAAGTGATCTCGCCGATCTTGCCGGAGAACTCCTGCTCGATCTTTGCGCTTTCAGCGTCTCTGAGCTTCTGGTTGATCGCATTCTTTGCTGCGCTGGCAGCAAGGCGTCCCAAGTCCTCAACATCGATCGCAAGCTCGATCTCGTCTCCTACTTCAACGTCCTCATCCTGTTCCTTAGCTGCCTCAAGGGAGATCTCATTTGCCTCGTCGACTACTTCCTCGACTACTTCAACGAGCTTATAGAGATAGATCTCGCCGGTCTCTCTGTCGATCTCGGCATTAACGGATTTGATGACTTCCTTGTTGTCATTGTCACGGAACTCACGTCTGTAAGCTGCAACGAGTCCGCTCTCGATGGCCTGGAACACTTCCTCTTCATCGATATCTCTTTCTTCAGCGAGGAGCTTTACAAGACTTACTATTGTATCCTTGGGTTCCTCTTCATTCTTCTTTCTCGGCATTTTATATTTCCTCCTAAACTTAAAAATCTATATGACGTACGGCCTTGGCGATATCCTCAAGACTGAGCGTTACCTCGCTGCCGTTATCAAACACGAATGTTGCCTTTCCGTCTTCCGCACCCTTGATCTCCGCGGTAAAGGTCTTCTTACCTTCCAGAGGCTGATAAAGGGAGATATCAACCTTCTCGCCGCTGTAACGGTTATAGTCCCTCTCTGTCTCCAGGGGTCTTGTAAGACCGGGAGAAGAGACTTCAAAAAAGTCCGGATCTATTGAGGCTGCCTCATCGATCACCGGGTCTACCGCACGGCTGACTGTCTCACAGTCGTCGATCCCGATACCGCCCTTTTTGTCTATATACAGCGTCAGGACCATCCCGCGCGCTTCTTTGACATAGGAACAATCGACAAGATCAAAACCCAATCCGGCCACTACAGGTTCCGCAAGCTCAAACGCTTCCTGTGCCACCTTTGATCTCTTTGCCAAAACAATCTCCTCTTACAACAAAAAACGGACACGCAAAACGCTGTCCGTTCGTAAAAAACTCTTTTATGAACTCGGTTATTTTATCATAAGGAAAAGAATAGTGCAAACCGAAAAATGTTCCTAATTTTTTACACTTTTATATTCTCTTAATCGTGCAAATAAAGTAAAATAAGTTTATCCAAATATCCAATGGAAATATAATCCCCAAAGGAGAAAACATTTTATGATCAAACTTATTGCAGGACCTAAAGGTACGGGTAAAACAGCTAAGCTCGTCGACGACATCAACGCAGTTGCAGCTACAGACAGCAACGTCGTATGCCTTGAAAGAGGAAACAGATTAGACCAGCTTCTTAAGCCCACAGTACGTCTTGTAAATATGAAGGAATACCCCATCGAAGGTTTTGACCAGGTTCTCGCATTCATCTGCGGCATTTGTTCAAAAGATTACGACTTAACACATATCTATGTTGACGCGATCTGCAAAGTTGCAAACAACTACGATCCCGAAGGCCTCGGCGCATTCCTTTTGAAGCTTGATGCATTCTTGAAGGATACACCTGTAGAAGCTACTATCCTCTACAGCGGTGACATCAACAGCCTTCCCGAAGAAGCAAGAAAGTTCGCATAAGACAATTTAAATTTGTAAAACTTCCCAGGTCATTTATGGCCCGGGGTTTTTAATATCAATCCATCAGGAGGGAAAACATATGGGTTTAATTTCAGAATTCAAGGAATTCGCACTAAAGGGCAGTGTAGTTGATATGGCTATCGGTGTTATCATCGGTGCAGCATTCAAGGATATCGTTACATCTTTCACAGATAACTTTATCAACCCTATAATCGCATCATTAGGCGGCGCTGATATCGCTGGATCTTTTGTGCTTCCCTGGGTAGATAAGGCTGCTTTGTTGGCAGGCGTACCGGAAGAGAACGTTGCTGAGACTCTCGCTTCTGTTTCAATTAATTACGGCGCATTTATCACAGCCATCATCAACTTCCTCATCATGGCATTGATCCTCTTCTTCATGCTCAAGGCTATCAACACACTTAAGAGCGGTGTCGGCAAGTTAAAGAAGGGCAAGAAGGAAGAAGCACCTGCTCCTGCACCCGAACCTTCTGACGAGGTCAAACTCCTCACAGAGATCAAGGATCTCCTCAAGGCACAGAAGAAATAAATTTATTTCAACTTAGCAACAACAAAAGGACCGTCTCAAACATTGATGAGACGGTCTTTTAGTTTCAATCATCAAAACAGGCAGCGGACGAGATTACTTCATCTTCACCAGTTCATACTCTCGTGAGCCGATGCCGATCTTTTCGGCGTGCTCAAGTGTTTCTGCCCATGAGACGTTCGGATTGCTGTTGTGCCAGTGGTCACCGTGATCGTGGAAATGCGCACTTGCCATGTTGTCGCCGAGCTGGCTGTTTCTTATCGGTTCAGCCTTTGAGCACAAGTCGACGCAAGCCTGATCCAGAGCGACGGGATCAAAAGATGCGAGCATTCCGATATCCGGCAGGATCGGCGCATCGTTCTCACCGTGGCAGTCGCAGTTCGGAGAGACATCCGTTATCAGACTGATGTGGAAATTCGGTCTGCCGCTGATTACGGCTGCCGTATATTCCGCCATCTTGCACCCGAGGAGCGATGCCGCATTCCAGTTGTCGTTCTCTATGGCATCGAAAGCACAGGCTCCGATACAGCGTCCACAGCCCTTGCACTTATCAGGATCTATCCATGCCTTGCCGTCATCATAACTGATGGCTGCAGAACCGCATTCCTTAGCGCATCTCCTGCAGCCTCTGCACATATCCGTAATGACATGGGGATGTCCGCTCTGGTGCTGCTGCATCTTTCCGGCACGGCTGCCGCATCCCATGCCGATGTTCTTGATCGCACCTCCGAATCCGGCCTGCTCATGTCCTTTGAAATGTGTGAGTGAGATGAAGATATCCGCATCCATTACGGCACGTCCGATATATGCTTCCTTGCAGTATTCACCGTTTGGCACGGGAACTATGATGTCATCCGTTCCCCTGAGTCCGTCGCCGATGATTATCTGACATCCTGTTGTGACCGTATTAAAGCCATTGATGTTCGCGCAGTCCATATGCTCGAGCGCATGCTTGCGGCTGCCGGGATACAGGGTATTGCAGTCGGTAAGAAAAGGCATGCCGCCCTTCTCCTTTATAACATCGGCGACTGCCTTTGCGTAATTCGGTCTTAAGTATGCGAGATTTCCGAGTTCACCGAAATGCATCTTGATCGCAACAAACTTTCCATCCATGTCGATGTCGCCTATTCCCGCGAGCCTTATCAGCTTCTGCAGTTTCATAGTGAGCGGGACACCCAGACCGGTCCTGAAATCCGTAAAGTATACCTTTGATTTCTCCATAAAGTTTCTCCTTTATTTGCCGCTTCCGACGAACAGCGATCTGTATTCGCCGGGAGCCATTCCCTTCTCCTCACGGAAAACTCTGTTGAAGCTCGGTATGCTCTGGAATCCGGACAGCATCGCGACCTCGGTCAGTGTCCTTCCCTCCTCTGCAAGAAGCGCTGTTGCCTTTTCGAGCCTTATCATGTTCAGCCACTTGCTGTAGTTCATTCCGGTAACGTTCTTAAATATCCTGGAAAAATATTCGCGGCTGATCCCGGCCATCTGTGCCATTGCGGTCTGAGACAGATCATCTGCCGTCAGATTGTTCTTGATGTAATCGGTTACCACCAGCATGCGCTTCATTACATCACCGCCGAAACTCGGCGTATCCTCTTCGCTGAGTTCCGGAGTAAGTTCTTTTCTGTATTCATACAGTGTCAGCATAAACTCCATTAGGAGCATGCAGCATCTGATCTCACGGTCAGATCTTTCAGCCACAAAGATATCCCTCATCTGGAAAATAATATCCTTCAGCTTCGCCGCAAGCTCCGGATGAGACTTGACGCAGACAGTATGGAGATTGCGGTACATGTGCATGATGCGCCTTAAGTCAAAGAGCGAATTGATGAACGCATTGGAGAACTGAATGACCAGAGAATCTTCCCGGTTCGCGTCAACGGTCGAATGCATCTCCATCGGCCATACGATGACGATATCATCCGTATCAAGTTCATAAGTATTCTTTCCGATGCAATAGATGTTCGTCTCGCTCGGTGCGACCAGCAGGATCTCACCGTAAGAATGCCAATGTGCCTGATAGCTTCTCTCTTTGAAGCCGGTGGACATATTGAACGCGCTTACATGATCAAAATCGTATATCTCGTAATTGCTGTAATCCATATGATATTACCTGCCTTACGGATATTATAACATCCGGCCGCCGGCCGGACTTTCAAGTTTGTGTCATTTAATGTCCGTATCTTGTTGATATATCCTGACAAAAAATGATAACCCGGATGTCTATTAGTGAGAGGGCTGATCAGACAGTCAATACTATAATCTCATCGTTCCGAAAATAAGCACGGGAGATGAATGCATGAAGAGCAATATCACAGACATGACTCAGGGAAGCCCGACCCGGCATATCTTGATGTTCGCGCTGCCGACACTGATCGGCAACGTCTTCCAGCAGATCTATAACCTCGCCGACTCGATGATCGTCGGTAATGTTCTCGGTTCGGAGGCATTCGCCGCTGTAGGTGCTACATCTTCTATAACCTTTCTCTTTTTTGCACTCTGCAACGGCATAGGAAGCGGCGGAGGAGTTGTCGTATCGCAGTATTACGGAGCTCACGATGACAGCAATGTCAGAAAGTGCATCGTTAATACAGGCCTTATCATGCTGATCACTCCCGTGCTGTTCGGATTAACCGGTTTTTTCTTAAGCCCGCTTCTTCTGAAGCTGCTTGCCACACCTGACAACATAATGACCGATGCGGTTCTTTATACGACCGTGTATTGGCAGGATATAAAAAGAGCCTCATCATTATGATCACTCTCACAGCTTTCCTGATGCTGCTCATGCAGTTCTTCGGAAGCACCCTCATCAGTTTCTTCGTTTCGAAGGAAGATGATATCGCACCCCAGGTCATCGAGCTCGGTGCAAAAGGTCTTAAGATCACGAGCCTGTTCTATCTTTCGCTCGGTCTCATCTATGTTGTACGCGGTGTGCTCACGGGTTTGGGCGACGCATTCTTCGCGTTGTTCAACGGCATAATAGAAGTCATAGGAAGATTCACGATACCTTTTCTCATCACATCTTATCTCGGATACGGAGAAGCCGGTATCTGGCTTGCTTCCGGTTTTGTATGGCTTCTCAGCGGCGTTACCGCATGGATCAGATATAAGGCTTATTTCAGATCAAAAGTCTCACTTCCTTCAAGAGAGATCAAAATACACGTTCCCGCAAAACATAAGATACACAAGGGTTCATTCCGTTTACTTCCGCAGAAATTTCATCACTGATCCATTCACCACGGAACAAGAAAACAAAATATTAAAGTTCAGAACAAACGTGACTGGACCGCTTCTTTGTGCGACAATATGCATGGTGATTATTATATATGAGGTGAAGCATGGCCGAGTTTCTTAACGGACTGAGCGTATGGAAGATCGCAGACATCGTCTGTTGCTATCTTTTTATCGTTCTTTTTATCTGGGGCGGAACAAACAAGTTCGGCAGAAAAGATGAATTCAACGAAGACTATACCAGTCTCGAAGTAATGAAATCCCTAAGAGGAATCGCAGCCATCGGAGTCATGCTCCATCACATCTCACAGGAATACATGCTGCAGGAGGAAGGCGTCCTTTCCGCATTCGTCAATGCAGGCGTTTACTTCGTTGCCATCTTCTTCTTTTGTTCAGGATACGGACTTATCAAGAGTTTCGATTCCAAGAAAAATTATCTTAAAGGTTTCATCAGCAAAAGGATAGTTAAGACCCTTGTCGTTCCGTTCTATATAAACGCCTGGATCTACGGTCTTTTCTTCTTCATCACGAAGATGGGACTCGAGAAATTGCAGTGGGTCACTAACCTAACCGGACTTACGATGATGAACACCTACGCGTGGTTCCCGATAGTACTCGCGATCCTGTATCTTTTGTTCTACCTCTGCTTCCGTTTTATCAAGAACCGTCCGGTATGCTTTGTCATCATATTCGTCTTCATGATAGCAATGGGTATCGGATTCTGCTTCAACGGACATTTCGCATGGTGGGCAGGACCCGAGAACTGGTGGACGACTGAAGAAGGACAGATGAACGCCGAGTGGTGGATGTACGACAACGTATTCTGGTTCAGCGGCGAGTGGTGGGTCAATGCGGCGCCCGCATTCCTGACGGGTCTCGTTTTCGCAACTTACGAAAAGAAGATAGCTGCATTCTTCAAAAAGGCATATGCACTCAAGTTCCATATTCTTCTCGTTATCACCGTCATCCTCTACGGACTCTCTTCTTTCGGTCAGTCGGTGTTCGGTTACTGGACAGAGTTTAACGGCAACGGACCTGATATCGGTAATAAGATCGTATCCTACTTCTGCCAGATACCGCTTCTCACAGTGGTGCCGCTGACGATATTCGTCTTCATGATGAAGTATCACGTAAAGAATCCGGTGCTTGCTTTCTTCGGCAAGTATTCACTCCATACATATCTCATGAACCTAGCCGTCATCACGTTTTTCAGGTTTATGACTTTCCCGGTTCTCTTCGATTACGGCAAAGGCAATTTCCTGCTCTTTGCAATTTGTGTCCTGGCCTTCTCCACCCTCTTCGGCGTCGGAGAACAGAAGCTTACGGACCGTATCCTGAAACTGTTGTTCAGGGATAAGAAAAAAGATATTCCCGCGCCTGTCAAAAAGATCGAAGACAGCAGCGAAAAAGAACCTGACAAAGAAGAACAGGCTATCCTCCGTAAGGAAAAACAATTTAAAACGGAATCCTGATCAGACCTTCGCTTCGAGCTTTCGTTTCTCTTCGTGGCGCTGTTTTCTGCGGAGTTTCTTAAGTTCCGCCTCATCCTTGTCTCTGAGCAGATAGAATGCAAATGCCGACACTACGCCATAGATGATCAGAAGCAGTACACTCATGGCAGACGCTCTGCCGTAGAATCCTCCGTCGAACGCCTGGTTACGGATAAACATCATTATCGTGGTATTGGCATTCTGCGCGTCGTGATCGCCGCCGATCGCAGAAGATATCTCCCACATTCCGAGACCGTCAAGGATGGACATAACTGCAATATATAGCACGATGGGACGCATACAGGGAAGCGTAACTCGGAAGAATGTCTGGGTCCTGGTGGCGCCGTCTATCTCTGCGGCTTCGAACACCTCGGTAGGAACGCTTGTGATGCCCGCATATGCATAAATAAACGTAAAACCGAAGTGCATATAAGTATTTACAAGAACGATCCAGAACGGTGAATTCCACAGGAACGACAGATCATCAGTTTCGATACCGAATCCGTCGAGCGCGATTATCGTGAACAAAGTCTCCAGAAATTTCGGAAGCGTCAGTCCCATGACCGCCAGGAATGCAGTACCCATCGTCATCGCGGATATCAGTCTCGGCAGGAAATATACAGTCCTGAAAAGGAACTTGCCCTTGATATTAAACCTTCTGTCGGTCATTATCGCCGCAAGCCAGAATGCGAATATCCATTCGGGAACAGTCTCCGCTATCCAGAACACGAAGGTATTTACAAACGCCTTCTTGAACATCTTGGTCTGAAGGATACTCGTGAAATTTGCATACCACGGTTTGTCTATCGAAGGAAGGAAACGCCAGTCTGTATTACCCACGCCTCTGAGGTCTGTAAAAGCAAGGATTATCGTCTTTCCCAAAGGCCAGAAATGGAATACTAAGAATGCAATGATGAACGGGATAACAAAGATGTAGCCCCATTTGGCATAACGCCTCTTAAGCATCTCCTTTTTCCTCATAATATCCCCTTACATCTGCATAGCATTCTTTCGGAAACTCCGTCATGAAGTTCCGCCACTTCATATAAGTATACCATTACTGCTGATATCAATCACTCGGTAATGAAAACAAGTACTCCGTCTTCGATTACGACCGTGCCGCTTACCACTGTCCCGCGTCCGCCCTGATAATCCTGTCTGACGACGGTAAGATCATCACCTTCCACGCCCCTTATCCTGTAATCGTATTCCGTGCGGTCTTCCTTTTCCGTACAAGAACAGACCAGTAAAACACATAATGACAATACCGCTGCAACTGAAAGAAAACGTCTCATCGTGCAACTCCTCTTAACCCCGCTGATACCAAAAGAGTAACACGTGAAAAACAGACCGTTCAAGGGACAAACTCTTACAATAAGACCGCTAAAAAAGTGAAATTGGTATTTGTGCCGATAAAAAGAGCTGCCCCGTTTGAGCAATGTCATTAAGTTAAGACAGTAATCCCGAAGATCCTCATACCGCAAAGGTATGGGGGTCTTTTTTTGAGGATTTTTTACTAAAGGGTTGACACGCACACCAAAGTGTGCGGCCTCT